>CEQY01200997.1_pt1 | contig 17149 bp, 13 predicted proteins | sample 361391 | NCBI WGS metagenome assembly CEQY01 (sample SAMEA2621075, study PRJEB7988) | marine metagenome | isolation source: saline water (ENVO:00002010), including | reverse complement strand
CTCCCGACCAAGTGGTTCGAAGCCACCTACTCTATCCAGCTGAGCTAACGCCGCGTAGCGAATGATTTCTCTATAAGATATACGATTAAAAATGAAATGACCATAATTGCGAACGCGAAAATGACTTCACCTGAAAATTGACTGGGAAGATACAGCTCATCGGCTAAAAGTTTAGCTTTCTCAGGATCAGTAAACGGAACCAACTGATCACTTAGTTTTTTCCAAGGCCATATTTTTTTTAGCGATCCAATCATAAATCCAACGAGAATACACATGGTCAAAGAATAATGATTATTCAGAAGTTTATTCAGCACTTTTGAAAAAGAGATAAGGCCTAACAGACATCCCAGACAAAAGACACCAATATAGAGCAGATGGGCCAGATGGAAAGGGTCTTTGATCATGCCGGTGATAAAATAATATTTACCGAGAATTAACAAAATAAATGAACCACTTATACCGGGAAGAATCATGGCACAAATAGCAATCATCCCCGCGCCAAAAACCATAAGATAATTTTCAGGAGTCTGTACGGGAATTAAGGTCACCACTAAATAACCAATCACAGTCCCTGCAAAAACTCCAAAAAGATTAATTGATTGTCGTAACTGTGGAATCTGTTTGAGTAAAACAATGATGGAAGCCAAAATGAGTCCAAAAAAAGCAGACCATGTATAGACGGAGTAACTCTCCATCAGAAAATGCATCAATTTTGCCATGGCCACAATGGCACTCGCAATCCCAATAAAAAGCGGGATAAGAAAGGATGGATTTATTTTTTGATAAGCTTCTTTAAACTTAGCTGTTACGAGGTACTTAAAAAACTGATGATCAAGCTGACTGATCGTATGAACGAGTTGGTCATAGATTCCAGTGATAAGAGCAATCGTTCCCCCAGAGACCCCAGGTACAATATCTGCGGTTCCCATTGCAAAGCCTTTAAAAAATAGCATCACTCTCGTTTTACTGACCATGTCTTATTCGATAATTTCTTGTGAAGAATTACTGTCTATAGAAGTTTCTTGATCTGCATTTAAGAGCTCATCAATTTCCTCAATATCAAACTCAGTGAGACCATAAGGATTTTCTTTATCGTTTAGATCTTCATCTAGGTAGCGCTTGCCAAAATTTTCTTCAAGCTCATCTAGTGATTCTTGTTGTTTAACATTAAAGTTTTTCTCTATGTTATTGAGGTTTTCGCCTTCTAATAATTTATCTTCATCTAGATTTGAAGCACGCATAATTTTCTCAGCTGTCTCGAGATCACTTTCAAGTCGCTCAAGCGCTCTCAAGTCCTTCTCACTTTCTGTCATGATAGATTTTTCTCTCTCTTGCCTCTCTAGTTCAGCAAGTTCATCTTCAGAGAATTGGATTTTATCCGCTTTATCGAGAAGAGCGTCATTTAAGTCATCCAGATTCATTTCAACATCTAATTCATCCAGGGCCTGATCTGCTAGTCTCTGAGCTTTTCCGCTTCTTAGCTTATTTCTTATACTCGTCACTCTCGCAGCGGCATCAGCAGTTTTAGTCACAGAAATATCTCCAATCGAGATATCAAAACTTGAATTGGTGACAATCGCTGTCGTAAAATTATCAGTTACGATAATGGAAGTTAACTCACCTTTTTTGTAAGTGGGATTATCCGTGATATTTTCTTTGGTGAGGTTATCTTTAAATCCGTAGACTTCAAAAACATTCCCCACTTCAACTCCATCCGCTCGTCCTCGATCTAAAAAGATCACATCACCATAACTTGCGATACTTTGCATAGGATGAACACCAGCAATAACAACGGCTTCAATGGTCTGAGTGTTATAGGTCTTTGTGAGCATTTCAATTTTTGGCGTGTATATGGTAACTCGATCCCCTCTCTCCACCACAGCAGTAGATTCGATCATTTCACATTCCCATAAATTGTCTTCATGTTTTTGAATGGTTTTAAAACTTCCTTTAATATCGTATTTAAAACCTTCACGATCAGAGTTTTTATGAGTGGCTTTTCCATGAGCCCCATAAACAGAGAACTTATCCCCTACCACAATATTCATATTTTCATCGAAGCGGACAAAGAATCTATCGTAGCTAGAGAAGATACCTTTATACATATAAGATGAGTCTATTTTTCCAAAGTCTTGAATAACATTATTAGAGACGAAAGTGTTAAAGTTGAGACCCTCTTTAAAATTAAAATTGATTTTGGCATTACGATCAAAACCACTTTCATCAAATTCCGTCTCCGGGACAGCAATGGCAAAATCTAGCGCAGGTGGTTCGTACACCTCGTACTCTTTTATGAGAATCTGGTCACCAATAGCATCAAGGTCTTTGGTTGTTTCGCTCGTTCCATACTGAAGATAGACTCCCTCTTTACGTAGTCTTTCTCTTTCATTGAGCCATTCAGGTTTAGCGTCATCGCCCCACTTATCGTATTTACCAAGGTATTTACTTTTCGTTTTCTCAGATAGGTTTTCAAATTTATTGATGTCAATGGAAGGGAGTTGGTTATCACTTCCGGTAGAAAAAGACAGAATCATACCAGGCTCAATTTCGTGGGGGTTTGTGATATATGGATTAAGCGCCCAAATTTTAGAATAATAAAAACCAGAGCCAAAAATTCTTTGAGAGATTTTCCAAAGCCAATCTCCCGAGACAACTTCGTAGGTTCCAGTGGTGGATTTTCCAGCGATTTCATTCCATTCACTATTAGGAATTTTCCCCTGCATTTTTTCCGCTAAATCAAGCAACTCTTTTTCTGCTTTACCTACATCAAAAATCATCGCTGATTCTTTGGAACCATCAGAGTTTTCTATAATTCTAAGCTTCGGTCCATTAGCTTTAGCATTCTGTTTTGTTTCTGACGGTCTGTTGGGAAAGCTGTTTGGATTCTTATCCGTGAGTTCTTTTATTTCTTTTGCGTTTAATTCTTGCTCTGATTGATCTTCAGGCAAGTTAAATTGAACTTCTCCAATATCATCTTTCAGGGATTCAAGATCATCCATAGCTCCCACGTCCCCAGCCTCTTCAGGAAACTCATTGAGAAGTTCTTGGAATTCTTTGTCATTAGCAAAATCTAAATCTTCTTGAGCGAAAGCCAGACTCAAGCTGAGCAAAAGTAAAATCAACAATGGCCAAGAAGTTGCTTTAATCATTTATCCTTGTATATCAAAAACATCTTTTAAGAGTGATTCGTATTGTGCTTTTTTATCCATTAATCCTAATTGATTTGCAGATTGAGCAGCCTTGGCCAAAGCCTTAAGTGTGGCACCAGAGAACGCATTGTTTCTAATCACGTCTTCATAAACTTGCAGTGCGAGGTCATGCTGTTGTTTTTCAAAATAAATATCACCTATATGGCGTTTAGAACGAACACTTATTTGCTTAGATTTTGAATTTTCTAAAAATTGAAATATTTTAAGTGCTTCATCGAGTTTATTATTTTCTTTGAGTACCACAGCTTTCTTATAGTAATCTAAGTCCTCTCCTATAGAGGTTGTGTTTTTGATTTTTTGAGGGGCAGAAGAAGCAGCGATTTCATTTGTTGTTTGTTTTTTATTTACAACACCATTTTTTCCAAACACATCTACAGTTTCGGTCGATCCCCCTTGGGCTTTTGGCGCTGTCTGAGGAAGATCATTAAGACCTGATTCGCTAACGTTCTGTAACTTAATGCGCTCATATTTGTCATTGAGATCTTTATACTTTTGCATCAAATCATCGTACTGTGATTTGCTCACCCATTTTACTTCTTTTTTAGGTGCACTTCTAGGTTTCTCATCACCGAGTAGAGACTTACGAGTATTTTCTACAAGATTTGAGCAAGAAACTAAACTTATAGAGAGTAGTATAAAAAAAAGAATTGGCCTTTGCGTGTTCAATTTCAATTTGTCCTCCATGACAAAAATAACTTTACAACGAATGCGCTACATTAATATTGTAGAACTTGAGCAAGCAAGAAGTCAATTTTATTAATATTTAAAGGTTTAATCAGAATGTCACACTCTATCACTCAAGAATTAGTCGAATACGAAATTTCTGTTTCTAAAGATAAATCTAGTTTTGTTTATTTCACTTTGGAGTCTAATGAAAATATTTGCTTCTACTCCACTAAAGACTTTGAAAAAGGCTCATTGACGAGGGAACTTCTCATAAGATGTACTCCGGAGCTAAAACCCGAGTTAGATAGTATCCTTAAACACCTGCAAAAAAAGTTCCCCATTACTTTTTTATCTCAAAAAATAATCAAAGATTCTCTTTAATATACTCGAGCACGACATCATGATGATCTTTCGTTTTAAACTTGGTCAGAATTTCTTGAAGTTTTCCGTTCTTATCAACGATATATGTTTGTCTTAAAATTCCATCATACTCTTTACCCATGAACTTTTTTCTTCCCCAGGCTCCATACTTTTCAGCGACCTTATGATCCTCATCTGAGAGTAAGGTGAAGTTAAGTTCATCTCTCGCTTCAAATTTTTTCAGCCTCTCGGGTGAGTCAGGGCTTATACCGAGAACAACGGTCTTTAATTTATTAAACTCTTTTTTGTAATCTCTAATGGAACAAGCTTGCGTTGTGCATCCTGGAGTCATCGCCTTAGGATAAAAATAAATAACTACATTTTTGCCACGAAAATCCTTCAAAGCCACTTCCTCGCCATTCTGGTTTTTAAGTTTAAATGCGGGGGCCAAGTTTCCAATTTTAGGTAATGACATAATTTCTCCTCTACCAGTTATCTCTAAGAGATCTTAAGTATATAAATAATTCTTTTTCATTTTTATTCATCTTCTTTTGAAAGTCTTTTTGAAAAGCCCGAAAAAAGGGATTATAAAGTCTCTCCTCTCCAACTGTAGTGATCATAAACTCATGATCACAATCCATACTCTCTCTTTTTTGAATATATTCTTGAATGTATTGATTATCGGGCTCAACAGATTCAGCAAATTTTAAATTATTTAAGAAATAATCATGAGAAGGATAAATTTTCAAATGGTCTGACAGAGGGTGAATAATATTCTTAAAGGTTTGATAAAGGGTCTCAACGTCCCCCCCATTTTTACAATTTCCCATACCTGCGTTAAAAATGGTGTCGCCACAAATTATGCCTACTTCTTCTCCTTTCTCACGCAGAAGATAACACTTATGATCCATCACATGACCCGGAGTAAAAAGACATTTTAAATCTTCACTGTCTGAGAGAGAGAATTCATCTTCATGCTCTAAGAGGACTTCTTTTGCCTGAGTTTGCTCCAGTAATTTGTCATTATCTTTCATATGATCAGCATGATAATGAGTGTTGATTAAATACTTGGGTTCTCCCCCGTTGGATGCACAGAGAGGAAGTGTTTGTTCAATATCTGAAGGGTCAAAAAATATGGCTTCACCATTAACATCACTTAAAACGATGTAGTTAAAGTTTCTCAGGTTATTTTTTAAAAAATGTTGTATTACTTGCATCTTTTTCCTATAAAGGTGAAATGATAACTCAAGAATTAATACTTAATAGTTTTATAATCCTACTCGCTCTAGCCTTTATCATCAAGTTTTCCTTGCTGGCCCTCAATATAAGCTATATCAAAAAAAATAAAGATAAAGTACCCTCTGAGTTTGTAGAAAAAATCACAATTCATGAACACAGAAAAGCTCAGGATTATACTGTGACAGTGCAAAAACTCGGTGGTATAAAATTAGTGATAAGTTTTCTTCTCTTGTGCTTTTGGACTCTCTTTGGGGGGATCAATATTCTAAACAATCTAAGTCTCAATCTTCCCGAATCTATTATTTGGCAAGGAGTGAGCTTTTTTATCCTCTATGCCCTTATCGGAATTATCATAAATATACCATTTGAGTTGTATCGCCATTTTGTTATCGAAGAGCGCTTTGGATTTAATAAAATGACCTTTAAGATCTATCTTACTGACTTCTTAAAGCAATTAGTTTTGAGTGCACTTATTGGTATTCCTCTGCTTTATATCATCTTAAACTTCATTCAGTTCTTTCCTCAGTATTGGTGGCTTTACTCTTGGGCCTTCTTTATTTTCTTTCAGTTTGTTATGTTATGGGCCTATCCAAAGTTTATAGCTCCTTGGTTCAATAAATTTTCTAAGCTTGAAAATGAGGAATTAACCCAAGAGATAGATGATCTCTGTGAGAGGTGCGAGGTAAATTTCAAAGACTATTATGTGATGAACGCCTCACTGAGAAGTGCTCACGGGAATGCGTATTTCACTGGTTTTGGTCGAAATAAAAGAATTGTTTTTTTTGACACATTGATTGAGAGCCTTGCCTCTCAGGAAGTCATCTCAGTCCTTGCCCATGAATTAGGCCATTTTAAGAAAAAGCATATACTCAAAAGTCTCGTGATTGCTATTTTCTCACTTTTTATCGGCTTCTTTATTTTAGGAGTTCTCTTTAAGACTCCAGCCTTTTACTTAGCTTTTGGTGTAGAAAATCCCACCCCCCATTCGGCCTTACTGCTTTTTAGCTTAATTACACCGATCTACACATTTTGGTTAACACCCATTGGGAGTTGGTTTTCACGAAAAAATGAATATGAAGCGGATGAGTTTGCAGCCACCCATGCAAGTGCGAGCTCTCTCATTTCTGCTCTCATCAAAATGTATCGAGATAATTCGAGTACTTTGACACCTCATCCATGGTATTCAAAATTCTACTTTTCGCATCCCCCAGCATTAGAGAGGATGAAGTTCTTGGAAAAATTCAATAGCTAGCTAAACACCTCTTCCATGATAGAATTTTTTAAAAATTCCAAATAAGGTTCTCGGTATTTTGCGATTTCATTGTGAAGTTCGTGATATCCGCCCTCAATAACTTTGAGGTTTACATTTTTTTCTACATCTTGAAAGTATTCCAATGTCGCTCCAGGATTGACCACTTGATCATCAGAGCCAAGTGCACAGTAAAGATCACATTTCGCCCGCAATGGTCTTGAGAAGACTTTTCTGGCTTTATGAAGGATTTCGAAAACTAATTTTGTATGCACTTTCATACTATTGAGGTCATCAGTCACATAAGCTTCATAAACTCTTGGATCATGAGAGAGCTTTGAGACATCAATAAGGCCCTTGAGTGCTATCGATGTTGGGAGACTTTTTAACCCTTGCATAATTTTCAAGGGGGTATAGTTCATTATTTGTCCCAAAAATCCTGCTCCCCCCGTTGCTGGAGCACTTAAAAAAACTTTGTCCGGGTAAAAATGATCTTGAGCATAGTTCTGTAAATAATCGGCAACAACAAGCCCCCCCATAGAATGTCCTATGAGCTGAAATCGATCCATAGCATAATCGTTTTGAAGAAAAGCTAGAACTTCTTCAAGATCACAAGTGTATTGAGAAAAATGATCTACATAAGCCCTTTTTCCTGTGCTACGTCCATGCCCTCTCAGATCATAGAGACAAATATTAAAATACTGCGAAAATAGTTTATAGATATACTTGTGTCTTTCACTATGCTCACCTAATCCATGAGTCAAAATCAGCCAAACAGGTGAGCCCGTCTCTACGATACTCGCAAACAATGTATTCCCGTCTTTAAGTGTTATAAATTTTTCTTCTTTAAGCATTATTACCCTATTTAAATCCTATTCAATCTAGCTTAAAATAAGCCCATGTATTGTCCTCATTGCTTTAATGATACCTTAAAACTTACTCCGAGTGGAGTCGTAAAATTTACCTTCAATGGTAAAGCTAAAGCAACGAGTCAAATGTTCTATAACCTCAAAGAAGATACGGAAGAAGAGTTACTTGCAAAACTAGATCACGTTATTAAAGATTATTTTGAATATTATCAAGGATTCCAAAATAAAGATCCCATTAGAAATGTTGAAGCCACTTCTATTGATTTTAAATGCTCAAATGGTTGTACCTTAAGTGTCAACAATCGTGTCAACATCATTGGACTGATCTTTTCGAGAAATGAACTGGTCGCCTCTTTGAAAAAGTTTGCCCCCCAGTATGGACTTCAGCTCGAACTAGAAATTTAGAAAGGAAATTCTACGTCAATTTCGATTTCAATATACCCATTATATTTAAAGTCATACCCTTCAAGCTCCCGCATAGAAGCATAGGTGTTAATCTTTAACTTAGGGTTTTTAACAAGCATAGGAACGATATTAATATTTTTCGTCTCTAAATCAATGCAGTTTGAAGAACCACAACGATCCATCTTATAAATATCGAGTTTTCTATCCATATACTTTTTATTCTTGCTGAGAATCTGATTGAATCGATTGATTTGACTGATATCTTTAAGCTCTACATAAAGTGATCTTCCAATCATAGTGGCATCTCTTACCACATTCTTAAACTTATCCCCTTTAAAAAATTTCTCCGTTTCACGCAGTTTTGAATTAAGGCGAAAGATGAACATTTTCTGTCTGTTTGTTGTTGAGGATTGATCTGCCTTAACGATGGCCGCAACTTGACTGATTCTCGCATTACTTTTCAACTCAAGATACACCCCATCTCTATCTGAATCGACATCTCTTAAGTAAGGCTTGAACTTATCTAATTTAAAGTATCTTCTGATCAGTTTTCTTCGATTGCCGTCATCAATCGCTAAGAATAAATCTTTTTCCTCATCACTGATCTGTGAAGTATCTAGCCTGAGCTCGGGATATTGGTTTTTATACTTTACGATGGTGAGTTCTTGAAACCCCTCGCCCGTAAGATGCTCTGGTTTTACTTCATGATCGCTTTTTCCTACGATTTTAAATTGATGAGAGGAACTAAATTGGCCACTGGCCTGATCAGAAATTTTTCTAAACTCCGCTTTATCTAAATTTTCAATTTCCTCTTGTTCATTCAAGGTATCGACATGGGTTTCATCTTCGAAGTTTGATATGTTGACGATGACTTCATCTACAAAGTCAAAATTACTTCTATAATCTTTTTTGGTATTACAGTCTCTTTCTTCCGCTCTACAGTCTTCAGCCGTGAAAAACACCCGAGTGACACGTGCAGACTTTAAAAAATCCGGGTCGATCTTGCCGTCAAAATCAAAATATGTTGAATACTTAACGCTGTTTGAAACCCCAAGACTGACAAAAAACTTAAAAGTTTCAAACTTTATACCGTCCCATAAACGCTTAAAAAAACCTTTCCTGCGAGAGTCGAGATTTTCATTTCCTAGTACTTCTTCTAATTCATAATAGCCAATGGAGCTTTCAGTGAGAGGTATTTTGAGACGAATGGATTTATATTTATCATTGAGCTTCTCTGAAGCGGCGAAAGGAGCAATGCTCGTTTCTGTCTCAAAGTCCTTTTTAGCCATTTCATAGAATTTGCATGACTGTAGGGTTAATACAATAAGTAAAAAGGGTATAAATCTCAAAGTAATGACTCCAAATGTTTTGTTATGATCGCGACCATCATAGCTTGAGAGGAAAAAATTTGTAAGGATTTTTAACGCGGGCTGTCATTTTTACATGCACCAAGCTTTTCTCGTGCAAAAAAACAATGCATTGCGTAAGCTATGATGAATTCAAATTTCTAGGAGTGCAAAATTTTGATTTTCTTGAGAGTTATAATCCTTACTTATCTTGTATGCATGGGCGCATTTGCTCAATATTACGATACTTTACCAGAAGGACGTAGATTCCTTCTCTACAAAAGTATTCAATCAGAAGTGAAATCCAGTTATAACCAATCGATGACGGAAATTCCCTATTCTTATCAAGTGGATGCAGATATTCGCACGCTAGAGAAAATTGAAGATGAGCGCGTGGAAGCAATTCTTGAGGTTTTTAAAGAGTACCCAGATGTCTACGAACAGATTTCTCTTGGAAACCACCAAATTGAAGCCAAAGCGGATGTTAACGTTGAAGTGCTTGCAGCTGGCTATGGAATCACAGATCGTATTATGGCCTATGTTGGAATTCCTATCTATGAAGCCAATGTTCAAGTGAAGTATAATCGAGCAAAAAATAGTTCAGAGCAAGTCGTTGCGGATATGCTCAAAGAGAAATATGGAGATAATTGGGCCCAAACACTGGGAAATCTAGTGGACCAAGTCTATGGGATTGATGAAGGAACGATTCAAAGTGGAATCACCAATGCCCTTGGGTATGAGGAGCTAGGTGATTGGCGCGGTGAAGGCCTGGGTGATATTGAATTTGGAGTTATGTATAATTTTTATCGCCAAGACACCCATGGCTTAAAGCTGACAGTGGGAGGTATCGCTCCTACTGGATATACAGATGATCCAGATATCTTACAAGATGTTGGATTTGGTGATGGACAATGGGATGCCTTCGTCGAATTTGGAGGTGGGTACATACTTACTGATGATATCGATGTAAACGCCTGGGCACGTTATACTTACCAGTTTGAACATGAGCGTGAGATGCGAGTTCCCTACGACGAAGACATAAAAGAATCTGATGAAAAGAAGTCGTTTATTGAGAAAAAAGGAAATAGACAAACTTTTGGGATTGACGCTGGGATCTATATTACAGATTGGTTTAAATTCAATCCCGCTTTTATTTATGAGCACACTGATCAATCTACTTATAGATCTGATAATAAGGAAATTGATAATATTCTCGCAGCGGGAACTGAAACTTATACCCAAAGTGTGAGATTAACCGCCCAATTAACCACGGTGAGATTATTTCAACAAGGTAAGTTCATTGCTCCAGCCCAAATCAATTTATCGGCGCAAAATATGATACAAGGACAGAATACTCCAAAAGTCGATATGCTTGAGCTTGAATTTAGGATGTTTTTCTAGTTAAGAACTCGAAATTAGCTGAGTTGATAGCCCACGCCACGTACGGTTTCTATAATCAGCTGAGCAGCTTTGATCTTCTTGCGTAGTGAGAAAACATGAACGTCGATATTTCTAAGAGTAATATTATCATCCTTTTCAAAGCAATCGATAAGTGCATCTCTTGAGACAGGTTTTTCTCGCTCGAAATAGAGTTTTTCAAAAATAATATACTCTCTCGTGGTTAAGCTAATTGTCGTCCCATTGACGATAATAGAGCTGGCTTCCCTGAGCAGTTTTATCTCACTCATATCTGTGTAGGTGAGCATAAAATCGTATTTATCAAATGCATTTTTAATTCTGACCGCCAATTCATCGAAATTAAAAGGCTTAGTGATATAATCATCAGCTCCAAAACTTAAGCCCTTCACTATATCCTCTTTCTTAGAAAAAGCAGAAACCATGAATATCGGTGAAAATTTATCCTGAGATCTAATAAAACTGACTATTTCCGTGCCAGGCTCTCCTGGAAGATGCCAGTCAACTAAATAAAGCCCTTTAAAATTATGGTCTCTGTTTTCGAAGAAGTCTTCTGCGCTTTGATAGGAGTCAATTTTATACCCTAGGCCATCAAAGTACTCTTTCATGACATCTCTTACATCTTCATTGTCTTCTATAAGGCATATTCGTTGCATAGGCAGTATTTTTATCCTTCTCCAAAAAACCATTTTGGCTTTTAATAATTTATCACATTACAAGGAGGATAGCTAAAGATATCTAAAGTTTTGACAGTTTGCTTGTCTAGGTAATTTTTATTGAAAGGTGTAAAAAACTTAAACAAATATTAGCAAAAAATGGAGATTCTGCCCAAAATTGTGAGTTAAATTAACACCCATTCGCGGATAGTGTAAAAAAGTGTTGCAGCGCCGCGTCATTTTTAGTATAATATTAGTTAAATAAATGAACAGTTTTTTAGCGATGGATTGCTTTAGCTAGATTTTTAACATCACAGAGGTACATTTTGAAGCAATCGAAAGAGAATCGCAAAAAGAAGTATAATCCTAATTTAGGATTTATTGGAAATTCAGAAGTTAATGTCTCGAATTATTTATTCTCTAATAAGAGACTTCGAACGGCCTATCAGCATGCAAAACCAATTGCTGACAGATTAATGAATGAAGAAGTGTCTAATCATTATTCTGAAAGTAAAAAACTCACAAAGTTTTTAAAGAACAGAGACCTCACCTTCTCTAAAAAAACATCTTCAGGTGAATATAAGACTTTTACAGTCCCTTGCACCACGACAGTTGTTCCTCTACAAAAATCACTTTTTAATGATGTAGAGACGGCAGCTCAAAAACTTATCATTTCACTAAGAGCAGTGATCCAAGATATTTATGGAGCACGTGATTTACGCTCTTCAAAATTTGTTAAAAGCCTTCCGGTCAGTGTGAGAGATATTTTTATAGAAGCCATTGAAACTTCTCCTAATTATTTCCCACAACTTCATCATCCTAATATGAAGAAATATCCTTTCTTTGATAATGTTGGATTAGATTTAGTTTTAGTTGAAGACTATATGAATAAGTCAGAGAACTTCCCTAACCTGATCGCAAAAAATAAAGAAGATGCTCTTCCAGGTCTTCCTTTTAGAATTTTAGAAATCAATGCAGGTTCTCCTTCAGGTGCCTCCAATAATATGAATGTTCTCGAAGGCATTTATGAGCAAACACCTGAGATCTTAGAAAGTCTCGGTAAGCTTATGCCTAATGATCACTTCAAAATACTAGGAGAGACATATAAGTCTCTTGGGGAGTATTGGACTAAAAATAAAAATGGTGTTCAGATCTTACTTCCGCCAGGTGGACAAAATGGAGCGGCTCCAGAAATACACCAACTTGCAGCTTACTCAGGTCTCATCTACACCGACCCTGATCAGCTTTTTCAAGACCGCGAAGGTAATATTCGTCTGAGAACTGTAGATAAAGAGAATCCAATTGTAACTGCGGTTTATTCTAGAGTGAATGCTGATGCTGCTCTCTTTGATCTAGATAAAAAACTTCTTATGAAAGACCCAGATACAGGTGAGCCTTACTATTTAAGAGATGATCTTATTAAAGATAATGAAGATAAGGGAAAGATCATTCTTGATGAAAATGGCAAGCCTATACCACTCCAATCTGCATATGCTATTCCAGGGGTGATCGATGCTATTATCAATAGAAAGATCTACATGGGTGGACTCAACCGAATTCTAGATAACAAGATTATCTTAGCAACGTTGACTCACTACGCTCCTAAGTTCTTTTCAAAGAGAATTCAAGATGCAGGGTTAAAAACAGGTGGAAAAAAGATTCTTCCTCCTCAAACTCTTCCCCCTACTGAACAGTCAGTAGAAATTATTAAAAACAACCCTGACGAGTGGGTTGTTAAAGCACCAGAACTCGCCGGTGGCCAGGGTGTTTATATTCTCAAGACAATGTCACAGAGTAAAAAACAAGAAGTCCTCAAGATGATTGAAAAAAATCCTCGAGAGTTCGCTTACCAACAATTGGTCAAGATTGCGAGAATTCCCGTTGCTGTTCAAAGAAAAGAAATTGGGTTTAAATTTGCAAACCTCGCCGCTGATATTAGAACGTGGATTTTCTTTGGTGCAGGTAAAGATGAGTTGCCGAGAATGTCCCATAATGCCCTCGTAAGATATGCACCTCAAGAAAAAGGAAAGATGAGCTCGATAGTTAACACTTCTGCTGGTGGAGGCTATGCTCCTTTCGTAATCGTTGATGATGTGAATCACAAAAACTCAGTCAGTGCGAGAGAGTTAGTAAAACCAAAAACTCCTGTGGTTCAACATACGTACCTTCCTGTCTTTGTAGCAGCTAGTATTGTCCAAGTGGCTAGAATGCTGAAGAGTGCTAATGAAATTTTAAATAGAGATGAAACATACGCAACTGAACTTCTTGTGCAAGTTTATAGTGTGAGAAGTCAGTTAAAAGAAATACTTTCTTTTATTCACCCTAGGGCCATTGAGCATGTTTATAAAATCATCGATATGCTGGAGACAAAAGTTCCTAAGTCGAGCATGAAAGAGCATATTGAGTTTATTAATGATAACCAATTGAAAATTGTGGATATCTTAAAAAAGCTAGATAACAAAGCTGAATTTAAAGCAGTGAGAGATACTCTTGATAATATTAGAGTTCTCAATATTGACCGCGTGACTCTCAATTATAGTAAAGAAGATCGCGCTCTTGATCTTGTTATCCTCGATGAACTCTCAAATCTTGCAGGTATGACTGAAGATGGACAGACAAAATTCTATATTAATAAACTTGTCAAAACGATCAAGCTCTCGGTGGACAAAGAGTTGCCGAACGCTCTGCTCACCATTAAGTCAAAAAGAACAATTCAAAAGCAACTTCAACTCTTTTGCATCAAAGCTCAAAAGAGATTGGCAAAAAATGAGAAGACTCTAGACTTTGCTGCCCTTTTTGACCTTCAAGCGGATGTAAGTGATCTTCGTTTTGAGACACTTTATTTAGGAAAGCTTGATGCTGATAAAAATATTAAAGTAGCTTCTCAACAAGAAATGAGAAGTGGAATCAACCTGATTAATACAGATTATGTTTCTGATGAGCTCAAACAAGCACGACTTGAATGGCAAAAAGTTATTTCCCTTTCAAACACTCTTGAAGGAGACAAAAGAAAGGAATTTTTAAAGCAAAAACGTAAAGCTCACTTTAACAAGTTTCCAAAACTTAAGCGCTACCAGGAGCTGATTGACTCTAGAAATGTGACCATTGAAGAGTTTATTGAACTAATGGACGTGGCTCCTTATGCCAAGTTTAATATTGAAAGATTTGCTAAACAAAATAAATTAGAGCTCAAAGATATTTTCACAGATACGCTCAAGCCCAATAGAATTTCGATTCTCACTACTGAGCAGCTTAAAAAGCATAAGCTAGCCTTCAGAGAGCACGCCGGTGAATGTTTCGCTAAAAAGAAAACCGATCATGGTCTTTATTCGGATAGCGATATCTTTATCTGGCTTAGAAAAGAGCTTGATCCATTCACACTTATCTATACAGCTGGGCATGAATTGATTCACTATCATCAAGTCAAAAATTCAATGCTTGCTGAAAAAAGAGCTCTCAAAGATGGTGGAATCTCAATGGCAAAATTTCTGAATTACTACGGAAATTTCTTGGGATCAAACCAAAGAACGATTGATAAAATTGAGTACGATATGCAAAGCCAAAGAAAACCTCTTTACGGTTATGCAGATCGCGTGGGGAATAAAGATCTTAAAAAAGTTGTTGTGAGAGAGCTTGATAAAGCGATCAGAACCAATGACTTAACATGGGAGAAAACTTTAAGCCGCTTTGGATCACTTTTTGGATACATGATGGGGAGTTCAACTGGTATCAAAGTTAAGGCCTTACAAGAAGTACTTCCTGCATTGGAAAATGCAAAGAACATTATGTTTGCTCAAGAACTTGGTCTAAAAGTGGACACTGATCCTATAAAAGCAGCCTTACCAACTGCCAATGAACACCAAGTTAAAAACTACACTAGCGAGATCACAGAAGCTGTGAAATCTGCAAAGCCATGTTGGGAAGCCCTAAGAGTCATCGCTTCTCACCAGTATTATGGAGTTAGTTTTTATAGAGCGGACAAAGAAGAAGATAATTTAACCCTGAGACCTATAGTCACTCCCATCAATGTCGGAAGTAGCTATAACCAGACTCAACAATAAATAGGATAAACTATGGTGGATGCTAACAATGCATATACTGAAGTTTGTAACCTCGTGATGTTACAGGCCATGACTCTGGATGAGAGATTGGCCTGTATTTTACAATCCGACGGTGGCAAAAAACTTCTTCCATCTAATATACATATTGAAGATGTTCATGGCTTCAATGGTATGAGTGGATACAATTACTGGGATGGTGATACACTCATCGCTCAACTCTACCTGGGAACACTGACCTCGGGCACTTATGTTATCTACAAAAGAACATTTGTAAATAACGAATTAAATGAAGTCTACGACTACTATGATAATGAAGGAAATTTCTTTCATCAATCAAACTCACTTGATAATCAGTGTGTGACCTATTCTTCTATTGCGATGGACCCAACCAGTCCTTTTGTAAACCATATGTATAATATCTTGTACCTTGAATACGAAGGTGCAAAAGATAATTTTGGTGAGACAAACCGTATCAAAGTTTATGAAAATATCATTAGAAAGTTTTACAAGTCTGATGAGTATAAAATCTCAGCTAATGACGGACTCAAAGATGCGGCCCTTAAAAATATCAAAAATGAGATCATCAAAATTGAGAATGACGAATATCTTAAATGGGACGAACGTCAGACAATCTTTAAAAAGTTAAGAGAAATTCGTGGAAAGATCTTGAAAACCAAGAGAAGAGTTCATAACAGAAGCTTCTTCTCTTATGACTTCATTGTCTTTTTAACGAATTTTATATTGAGATTTCAATTGATTAAAAGAAGACCTGTGAATAACCTAAGAGGTTTTATCTACCGCCATACTATTGGTCACGTGCTCTGGTTTACTCAGACAGCTCGAAATAATATTGGGTTTGCGGTAGCGATGGCAATATGGACGCCTTTTACCTTTTACTTTATCACCCAACCTATTAACCCTCATGCCATGTGGGTGGTTGGTAAATTAAGAAACGCCTATCTCAACGTTGAAGAAGTGATCCTTCAAGAAAATAACTTGAAAGATGTGACCAACAAGTTAGATATGATCAATACAGCTCTTGCTGCCAACAAGAAGTCCGATGTCAAAGTTGAGCCTCAAGTTGATTGGCATGACAGAATGAGTGATTTTAAGGCGATGCAAATTGCTTATGAAGCAGATCTTGTTCCCGCCGAACGATTCGGAAGAATTGAGCAGTTTGAAACACAATTTAACTTTCCCCTCACAGCGGAAGCTGCGTGGATGGAAATGGAAATGTATGTGAAAGCACTCGATTCAGCGCTAGACTTCAAAGCTGCTCGCTATGACAGAAGATATAAACTTTTCTTAAAAAGTGAGAAAAGAAGAACTCTTGAGCTGCAACATTATATTTGGCAAAAAGTCGGTCAGTTTTTTATTGATCACCCTTATATCGTTGTGGATCAAGATGGTGAGCAACCTGAAAAGAACTACTACCTTGGGCGCCAGTTTGTCTTCTTTAAAAAGATGACAGATAAAATCTTAAAGCTTGGTCTTGACTCAGCTCCGAAAACTCACCCTATGGTGGCTCAGTTGGCTGAACGCTATAAGAAGATGAAAGTTGAAGGAGCAAGTGTTCTGGATACTCTTGAAAAAAACTCACAGCTTTTTAAGCAGAAAGACTTCTACAGCTCAAAAGAGTTAAGAAGTTATATGAAGCGTCAGTGGGAAGTGCT
>CEQY01396391.1_pt1 | contig 17175 bp, 13 predicted proteins | sample 361391 | NCBI WGS metagenome assembly CEQY01 (sample SAMEA2621075, study PRJEB7988) | marine metagenome | isolation source: saline water (ENVO:00002010), including | reverse complement strand
GGGATGAGGCATAAGTCCTAAAAGATTCCCCCCCGAGTTAGTAAGAGCTGCAATCTTGTCATGTGAGCCATTCACATCCTCAGTATAAGTTAATACGGGAATAAGTTGGGAGGTATCAACAGCTTGGATACGCCCTTCTTTATGTCTAATGGGAAGATCTATTTGAGCGGGAAGATTTTGAGTCCAAAAAGTTTTATGGGGGTGAACCACACAGGTGGTCCACTTGTTGATAAATTGCCCATGATCGTTTTGGGTTAAACTAATATTGCGCTTCTCTTCATCGAAAAGTCCGAGTTGAGTCATAATTTGAAAGCCGTTACAAATACCCAAAATAGGCTTTTTCTCTTGGTTAAATTTTGTAATATTCGCATTTTGATGCAGCTTAATTTGCTCCGCCATGATTCGGCCTGATTTAATTTCGTCCCCATAGCTAAAGCCTCCAGGAAAAACTAAGATATCAAACTCATCCAGGGTGGGCAGAGTGAGGAAGTCTTCCACTTGAATAATTTGGGCTTCACTACCTGCCTGCGTAAAGGCTAGAGCAGTCTCTGTTTCACAATTAATACCCTCTCCGGCTAAAACCAAAGTTTTAATATTCATATTCACTCCACGATTGGTAACATTTTTCTAGATCAATAAACTCATGACCAAGTTGCAACTGAAATTTTTCAGTGATAACCCCTAATTCTAAAGAGTGAGAATGTGCGATTTTTTCTTTAAACTTTGCTAAATATTGGGGAGAAACACTTACAATAAATGCCCCGCTCATTTCATTAAAATAAAATGGATCATGTAGGTAGTCATGAATCTCATCATGGGCTTGAAAACCGAGACTATTGGCAAAGCATGACTCTATAAGAGCGATGAGCGTGCCTCCTTCAGAGATATCGTGGCAAGATTGAATAAGCTTATTCTTAATCAGAGAGTGAATGAGATGAAAGCGATTTTTATTCTCTTCAGGTGAAAGGGGATAAATCTCATTTTTATCAGAGTTCAGGGTGGAGAAATAGTCTTTGTTCTCAATTTGCGGACCTATATAGAACACATGATCGCCACTCATTTTAAAATCTGACGTCATATAATCTTCGACATGGTCGAGTTTTGCCAGTGAAGAGATTAATAAGGTAGGGGGACAAGAAATCTTAATCTCACCTCCATCGGGCTTTAGTCCAATAAAATCGTTTTTCATAGAATCTTTACCGCTGACAAAAGGAGTGCCGTAGACCATGGCGGTATCATAGAGCGCTTTAGCAGAGCGTACTAATTGAGCGAGCTTGTATTCACCATCTGGGTTCCGAGCTGATTGAATGGGATCGGGCCAGCAAAAATTATCGCAAAGAGCTATATAATCTGGATTCGCTCCAGTTGCAACCACGTTTCGGATGGCTTCATCCATCGCAAGCTGAGTCATGAGGTAAGTGTCTATATGAGAATACTGAGGAGCTATCCCATGTCCTATGGCCACCGCGCCAGTCTCGCTTCCGCCATGTAGTTTTGACCAAATCACACCTGCATCGGAAGGGGAGGAATTGATATGGGTGATAAAAGGTTTAACGACTGTAGCTCCTTTAACCTCATGATCGTATTGGCGCACAAGTTTTTCCTTGGAACGAATATTATCATGCTTGAGAAGAGAGTGAATTTTATCTTCTAAGCCCGTGAGAGTCTTTTTTTGCTCTTGCTCATGCCAAAATCTGTGTGTGGTAGGCCCGCTATAATGGGCCTTAAGCTCCATCGGTTTGAGTTGATTATGTAAAAAGTCTAAATCCAGGGAAGCCAACAATTGATCGTCTTGGGTGATCTTAAAATAACCATCACTGGTAAAATTTCCTATCACCGCAGGGTTTACATTTCTTTTCTGCGCGAGTTCTAAAAAGGCATCTAGCTTCTCTTTAGGAACCGCAAAGGTCATACGCTCCTGACTCTCACTTATAACGATTTCAAAAGGTTTGAGCCCAGGGTATTTGAGAGGAACTTTATTTACATCTATAACCGCGCCGTTGGTATGTTCGGCCATTTCACCCACTGAGCTGGAAAGTCCACCAGCTCCATTATCGGTGAGTGCTGAATATAACTCCTTTTCCCTTGCTTCGAATAAAAAATCACTTAGACATTTTTGAGTAAAAGGATCTCCAATTTGAACCGCTGTGGCCGGAGCATGATCATCTAACTCCATGGAACTAAAAGTGGCTCCGTGAATTCCATCAGCACCTACGCTTCCTCCACAGATAACGATATAGTCTCCTGGTTGATGATATTTACCGCTGGCAGCTCGCTCTCCAATCTTTTGAGGAAGAACTCCAACGGTGCCACAATAAACCAGGGGTTTTCCAGCAAAGTTATCATGAAAACAAAAAGAGCCATTTACAGTTGGAATTCCACTTTTATTACCTCCCTCTTCAATTCCCTGATGCACTCCTTTAAGAATGGTAAGGGGGTGTTTGAGTTTTTTGGGAAGGAGATCCAAAATACTTTGGTCATAGCGAGGAGGAGCAAAGCAAAGTATATTGGTGTTGGCCACCGGTTTTGCTCCAAGACCACAACCAAGTATATCCCGGTTAACACCAAGTATGCCGGTCAATGCACCCCCATAGGGGTCAAGGGCCGAAGGTGAATTATGGGTTTCCACTTTAAAGCAATGATCAATCTTTTCATCAAAGCGAACGATCCCCGCATTATCTTTAAAAACAGAAATAAGCCAGTCTTTATGAAACTTTTTTTGTACATCGAAGGTCGCTTTAAAGACAAAGTCTTTAAAAATACTTTTTACTTTCAAGTCCCCTAAAGGGTGCGGAAGATTTTCATCCTCAGTATAAGAAATATGTGAGCTGAAAATTTTATGTTTACAATGCTCAGACCAAGTTTGAGCAATGACTTCCATCTCGATATCAGTCGGGCTCTCAGGGAGGTTGAGATCTTTTCTTATTTGTTTAGCTTCTTTTGAATGAAAGAAGTTTTTAATTTGTTTTAGCTCGTCTAGGCTAAGGGCCCATACTTTTTTATAATTGAGAGCAAGAAGTTCTTCATCGCTGATATCAAGATTTATGGTTTCTATCTCATGGGAGGTGAGATGAACTTTAGGAAAGCTTGGGCTGGGGATAGAATCAAGGACTTCATCTTTACTATAAATAGCAATTCTTTGAATAAGACTATTGCCAAGAATATTCTCGGCAATAGTGGCCAAGAGTGAATGATCGATCGGGGAGCTGGCCTTAAGAAAGTACAAGTCTCCGGTGGCCACATGAATTTCATGCTGAGGAAACTTCGTCTGATATGCTTGCTTCACAGCTCTCGCTCTGTTATCAGTCACGCCAGGTTTAAAAGAGATTTCAATTAAATAATCAAAAGGAAGTTTATGGGTCTCAAATTCTTGATAAAGAAGAGTCTCTGAGACAGGATCTCGCAGTAGCTCTTGGGAATAATGTTTGAAATCATCTCCCTCTGGACCATGCAGCCAATAAGACTTTGCTGTAAAAACCTGTTCTAGTTCAATCTCTTTGAACACTCGGGCAGAAGCGAGTGTTTTCTTCATATCATGGGGTGTTTTGGGAACTACATCTATTCTCATAGGTGACCTTGGGTGGAAAGGGTATCATTATTAAGCAGCTCTAAGACTTGAGGGTAGAGTGTGTGCTCTACTTTGTGACCTCTTTGAATAAAATCAGATAAGGTATCTTCCGGATATCTCTTAAAACGTTGTTGTTTGATAATTTGTCCCCCATCAACTTCTTCATTTACAAAATGAACTGTAATGCCAGATTCATTAATTTGATCCTGATAAGCTCTTTCAAAAGCGTTAAGTCCTTTATAAGCAGGGAGAAGGGAGGGGTGAATATTAATGATTCTTGAATTGCGATAGTTATTATCATGAAACCTTCGGATAAACTGGGGGCTTAAGATCCGCATATAACCAGCTAAAAAAATCCAAGAGACTTTATAATTATGCAGTATTTTAATAATTTCTATTTCATGCTCAATTTGAGTCAGTGTTTTTCGTTGGACAACATAATGAGGTATATCATGGGCCTTAGCATGATCAAGGACCCCTGCATCGGCTTTATCTGAGATTAAAACTTTGATTCTGATTTGAGATAGCTCTTTGGCTTTTTTAATAAGTTCAAGAGCATTTGAACCTCTACCGGAAGCGAGTATTGCCATGTTTTTCATAGACCGATATCTCCTCTAAATTGCTCTCCTTTAAAAAAAACTCTCTCAAGATTCTTATAAGCAAGCTCTCTGGCATCTTTATGGGAAGAAGCAAGGGAGGTGAAACCTAGCACTCTACCTCCGGCGGTCACCAGCTGATGGTCTTTCTTTTTGACTCCAGCAAAATAGAGTTTTATAAACTCACTATTTTGGTAATCTCCTGAAATGGGCTGATCAGCTTCAATCGTTTCTCCATCAATTCCAGGATAGCCCTGAGCCGCTTTAACAATATGTATAGAAGATAAATCTTTTATATGAACAAAATGCTTTTTAAAAAGAGTTTTATTTTGATAGGCCACAGCTTGAAAAAGCTCAAATAAGTTTGATTCGAGTCTAGGTAGTAGAGTTTGAGTTTCAGGATCTCCAAAACGAACATTATATTCTAAAACCTTTGGACCTTCTTTAGTCATCATAAGACCTATAAAAAGTGTTCCTTGAAAACGAAGCCCTTCTGCTTGCATCCCTTGCAAGGTGGGGCGAATGATTTTATGTTCGATCTCTTTTTCTTGCTCACTTGTCAGCCAAAAAGCAGGAGAGTAACAACCCATACCACCGGTGTTAGGACCTTGATCTCCATCTTTAAGCCTTTTGTAATCGCATGCATGTCCAAGAATTTTAAACTCATGATCTAAACAGAGAGCAAAATAAGAAACCTCTGGGCCACTTAAGCATTCCTCAATCACCATCTCGTCGTGCTCAGAAAAATACAACTCGAGATTTTGCAAAGCATGCTCTTTGTTCTCACAAATAAAGACTCCCTTTCCAGCAAAGAGACCTGACTTTTTGAGCACAATTTTCTCCCAAGCACTTTGCTGCAAAAAGTCTTTAGCAGACTGCTTGTCATTAAAATTTGCAAAGGATGCGGTCGGTATATCATAGCGGGACATAAAATTTTTTGAAAATTGTTTAGAAGATTCAAGAATACTGGCTGCTTGAGTGGGAGCATACACTGGGATTTGGTGATCTCTCAGTCTCGTGTTGAATTCACTCGAAATCGTGTTTTCTGGCCCAATCACAACGAAGTCGATTCCTTTTGTTTGACACCATTCGAGTAAGAGATCTTCACTTATTTCACAAATAGATATTTTATCGCTCTCCATACCTGGATTTCCAGGAACCACATACACATGATCACAGAAGGGCGATTCACTTAAATGTTTTGCCAATGCATGTTCTCGTCCACCTTTGCCTAAAACCATTACCGAAGATGTGAATATATTTTTTAATTCGTGATAGATTCCTGATGTCTCTTCAATTTGGCGCGATGTTAAGAGGTGAGGCTTGCTCTTCAATTTCTCTTTGAAATGCAGAGGGGCTATTTTTTTCATTTGTTGCAGCTCTGCTAGCCAGCTGGAATCAGCATAAAATTGTCTTAGCTTTTCTTTAGAATAGATCTCACCTTCTTTAGTGAGTCTGAGTTCATCAGGACCGATGCTGTCAACAAGAATGATTTCTCTATGACCTTGAATTTCTTTTCCAAAGGCAAATTCAAATTTACCATCCCAGAGCTGGAAGTGATGGGGTCGAAACTTTTTTTCTAAATAATCAATGATCTTAATGGTTATCGTTTTGATGCTTTTCAATTCACTATCAGTAAGTCCGGCTAAAGATTGGGCTTCCTTTTCCAGCAACTCACGGTCCAATCGCTCAAGCTTGGTATAGAACTGAAGTATTGGTTTTTCAAATCTCGCGTTCTCATAGCAAGGATAATCGGGATAATTTGTTTTGAATTGTGATCCAGTTTTGAGTTGGCTTGAGCCTTTAGGAAGTCCCAGACGAAAAACAACTTCAAGGGGGATAAGAGTATTTTCAGGCTTTTTTTGATAGAAAGTGTAATCGTATTTTTCGTTTCTATAGATCTCTGGGACGTGAAAATATTGAACTCTTATTTTGTTAAGTCCTGTTCTTGAGATGAAGTGAGATTGAATTCCGCTCGCTTTAAGTTCTTTAAAGCTTTTTTCGGCCATGGAACATAATGCGACACCTTTGCCGGGAATTTGGTCAGGCATTTTTCCGTAATCAAAAATCGAATAATCGTCAGTAAATTCAAATTCGAGAGTTTGCTCATCGATTTGATAGATATTTTTAGTAGATCCCTGATAGATGAGATGGCTCATGTTGTACTCTTTTATTTATCATTGTGTCTAAATGGTTTGTCTGGGTTGGATAATCTTTATCAACACAGGCCATGCAAGTGTTGAGCTCTTCAAAAAGACTTTTAAATTTTTCTATATCCATATAAAAAACATGGTCAGCATCAATTGCTAGAGCTAATTCTTTTAAACTTTTACCACTTGCCACTAACTCTTGAGGGGTTGGAAAATCTATGCCATAAAAACAAGGAGAAATAATGGGTGGACAGGTAGAAGCTATAGAGACCGATGCTGCTCCATTTTGCTTAAGTAATTTTATGATTCTTTTTGACGTTGTCCCTCTGACAATACTATCGTCGACCAGAAGAATATTTTTACCAGCAACTTCTTCTTTGACCACACTCAATTTTAATTTAATCATCTTATCTCTATCTTTTTGAGAGTTGAGAATAAATGTTCTTTGAGCATAACGATTTTTTATAAGCACTTCCCGATAGGGAATGTTTAGATTTTCACTGAGGGCAATGGCACTGGGGCGTGAGGTGTCGGGGACTGGAACGACAATATCAAATTGAGCCTCTGTTGCTTGAATACTACTGGCCAGCGCCTGACCAAATTTTAAGCGGAGTTGATATACAGATTTATTCCAAATCTTAGAATCTGCATTAGCAAAATAAATCCACTCAAACATACAAGGTCTAGGGCGATTTTCCCCTAATTGTGCTTGGTGTACTTTCCCATTTTCTTCAATGAAGATAATTTCTCCCGCGGCTAATTCTTGAATATTTTCATAGCCCAGCAGTTGCAGTGCATTTGACTCTGAGGCAAAAGCATAGGCAAATTGCAAAGAGCTTTGATTTTTTTCTTTTTCTTCCAGAGTAAGTTCTCGCTTTCCCCAAACCATTGGCCTGATACCATTTGGATCTTTAAAAGCGAGCATACCTTTACCGGCCAGTAGAGTAAGGGAGCTATAGCCTCCTTGAATTTCCTGGTAAAGGCTTTGAACGGCGGTTTTGATTTTATCAAAATTAAAGTCCGTTTTTCCGGCAATAAGACCTTCGGCCAGAATGTTCATCATCAGTTCAAGGTCATTATTGGTAAAAAGAAATCGCTGGTTTTCAGCGATGAGTTTTTTTGAAACCTCTTCTGTGTTCACAATATTTCCATTGTGAACCATTCCGATACCAAAAGGATAATTGATATGAAGAGGTTGAATATCCTTTAAAAGAGCTTTTCCAATAGTAGAGTAGCGAGTGTGTCCAAGAGCACTGGCCGCTGGTATCTCTTGAATTTTTTGCTCGCTGATAGCACTTGAGATATGACCGAGATTTTTTTCTAAGGAAAAAGTATGAGTGTTTTTGTCATAGGCCAAAATTCCGGCGGAGTCCTGCCCTCGATGTTGTAACATCATCAGTCCCAAGTAGCTTTCCTTAGCGGCGTTGGGGGTCCCTATTATACCGATGATTCCGCACATACAGACCTTCTTTTCCGATTTGAAGTTATACTTAAGCTTAGTCCTCGGGGGATCAGAATGTAAAGAGATATATTAGAAAAAATAATATTAATGTTAAGATTTTCTAATATGTGTTGACCGATAAAGGACACCCCGCTATCCTCTGTTTTAATGAAGGAAAAATCTGTTGGCATCCTCGGAGCCGGTCAATTAGCTAGTTTTATAGCTCAGCGATTACAAGCAAGAGAAAGTCATATTATTGTGTATGCTCAAACAGAATCAGATCCTGGGATTGAATATAGTCACCAAGTTATCGTTGGACATAAGTCTGACAAAGAGAGACTGCTGAGGTTTTTTGAACTTTGTGACGTGGTCATTCTTGAGAGTGAATTTTTTCAAGTCGAGCTTTTGCGAGAATTGCAGGAAAAAACACAAACAAAAATTTATCCAGAGCTGAGCGCTTTTGAACAACTTGCGACTAAAAAAAAACAAAAAGAATTTTTTATCCAAGCGGATATACCTTTTGCGAGCACTATTGAAATTAAGTCAAATGAATTGCCCCAAGAGACTCAATTTCCACTGATGTTAAAAAAATCCTATGGCAGTTATGACGGACTGGGAAATCTCATCGTGAAGGATTTAGATGAATTTCAAAAGCAAATAAATAACTTTAGCTCTCACTTCTCAGAGGAGATTTTAGCCGAAGAATTATTAGATATTGATTATGAGTTTGCATGTATGCTGGTTAAATCCGAAGAGAAAACAGAAGTTTTGTATCCGGTTGATACAATTCAACAAGATAGTATCTGCCATATCGTACGTGCTCCATCTATGATGAGTGAAGCAGACTTGATCAAACTCAAACAGTATATGAATCGAATCGCAGAAACTTTAACGGGAAGTGGTATTTTTGCATTTGAGTTTTTTAAAACAAAAGACGGGCGGATTTTAGTTAACGAAGCAGCTCCAAGAGTTCATAACTCCTATCACTTTTCTATTGAAGGGCTCACCGAATCACAGTTTGAACTTATGGTTCGTGTTGCTCTAGGTGAAGAGATCCCAAAGAGCGAATTAAAATATATGAGCTGTAGTATGATCAATATTATAGGCCAGAGAAACACAGAGAACTATCACCTAGAAATTCCTCACATAGATTTAGCTATAGAAATGAAAACACATCTCTATGGAAAAAAAGAGTCACGAGTGGGACGTAAACTTGGTCATGTGACAATTTGGGGGGAAGAGGATACATTACAAATAGCTAAACATATTTCAAAAGAGTATAAAATATGAGTGAAGTTTTTGTCGTTATGGGAAGTGATTCTGACTGGAAAGTTATGAAAGCGGCTTTCGACTTATTACAAGAGTTTGGCATTCAGGTTGAAAAGCGAGTTGTTTCAGCTCATAGAACTCCTGAGCTCTTAGCCAGTTTTACAAAAGAATGTGAAAATCATCATACTAAATGTATCATCGCAGGTGCTGGTGGAGCCGCTCACCTTCCAGGGATGCTGGCTTCTTTCACCCATCTTCCCATAATAGGGGTTCCAGTTAAAGGAAGCTCTCTTGATGGAGTTGATAGTTTGTATTCTATCGTTCAAATGCCTAGGGGAGTTCCGGTTGCCACCGTAGGAATTAATAATGCAACCAACGCAGCTCTTTTGGCCTTAAGAATTTTGGCCACCCAAAATCAAGATTTAACCTTGAAGCTCAAAGAATACAGAGAGACCCAATTCAAGGCCTCTCTGGAAAAAACGAAAAACTTAATTTGATTTTATTATTGAGCAAGCTCAACTAATTTGTTTACGAGATTAATGAGAGGCTGAGGTCTTGGCTCCTCAAATTCACAAGGAACTTCTCGAGACTCTTTTTTACTTTTGTGATAAACTTTGCATTTCTGACCATTCCCAAACTTAAACTTCTTTTGATATGTAAATTCATGAGCTTGGTGAGCACGCTTTAACCACGAGGCAGGGGGAGCTTTGGTTGTATCAACCCAAGGCTCTAAATCAGTTAACTCATTAAAAAACTTTTTATAATCCTTCGTGATGACCCAGAAAAAATCTGGTTGAGAATGGTTGAGCTTTTGTTTTTGGCGAGGGACACCTTCTTTGACGGATCGCCATTGGCCTCCGACAATATTATAGTGCTCATCTAGTTCAAGGTCATAATACATCTTCTTTGTCACCAGATCATCATTGGCTTCACTATCGTTAAAATATCGGACGGGGCGCTCCCAATCAAGATAAGTCATTTTTGTTTCCACCCCAACTATATACTTCGCCTTTTTAGATCGAATCATATGAAAGGGATCGCGTTTATTTATCTCCGTGATATTATCTTCAAGTTTTTTATAAGAACGCCCGCGAGTAGGATGGAAGTATTTCATCTCATAACTATGCATGGGATGGTTATCAACTTCTTCACCAACTTTTCTCTCCACCACAAAACTTCGGCCTTGTTTACCAATTAAATTGACTAAACCTAAATGCCAGATCGCAGGATGAACACCCACACAACGAGGGGAGTGATCACCATTAAATGGGTCAGGTTTGTGATCATACTTGCGTCCCCAGTGGTCTTCCTTTGCATTTTCTAAATTACATCTCAGACCTTGTCCAAGAACACCGCCCCCAATATTCTCTCCCGTATTTTGATCAATAAAAACTCCATCTTGGACTAAAGAATTAACCCACATAAGAGAGACCAAAGCTTTGATATCTGTAGGATAAAATTTGAGAGTTCTTTTATCTGGGAGCGTAAACTCAACTGTGTTGCGTGGTCTGGGGACAAGTCCCGAAGCCACTGCCCAACCATGGCAGATACCTTCCCAAAAGGCTATGTATTGATTTTTTTTCTCAAGTACATACTGAGAGCCCTCTTCAATGGCCAAGGTAATCGCTTTGGGCATAGCTGCTGCAACATCGTCAAACTCACCTGCTTTTACGAGTTGTAAGGCTATCTCGGGAGCAAGTGTTCCTTGTAATTGGTAAGCGTTTTGAAAAGCGTCTTCAATAGATTGAAACCAACCTTGATCTACCATTTTTTGAGCGGCTTCAAGAGTATTTTCACCGGTAATGTCTAGATTTGAGAGAAAACCAAATTCTTTTTTATTTCCCCACTTTTGCATGAAGTCCCAAAGCCTATTGGTCAGATCAAAACTTGTGTCTCCTAAGAGCAGATCATATTTTTCTGAAGGTGCTAAAAAATTTAATTGTTCACTTGTCAGCTGATCACTATGGGCGAGAACTGTTGCTTGTCGGTTTTTAAACTTTTTGTAATTAGTCGTCCAAGAGAGAGTCCCCATCTCCACATAATAGCCCAGAAAGTTTGACTCATAGGGATCGGCAATAAGGCCCTTATTGAGAGGCCAATAGGTTGAACCCCAAGGCTGGACATTTGTTTGGGCTGATCTCAAGCCAGCGCTATCGATATCAAAAAGATTATAAAGAAAATTTTCATCTTCAGTCACTCTTGCGACCGCAGCTTTTATCTGACTTACTTCATAAGGCACGAAGGGATAAACAGCCGGGTATTTAAAAGTTCTATCCGCTTGGGCATGAGTCATTAAGACTCCAAATAAAACTAAGCTCAGTTTTAATTTTTTCATAATGTGTCCTTTGGATTTTGCGGAACTATAACCTCAAGCTGGGTTTGAATCCAAAAAATAGCGGCTAAATGTAATCTTTACTTTGGCTTACCGCGACATAGATTTTTCTATAGTTAACCAGAAGTAAGAAATGACATTAAATTCAGAATTTATAGGTATTTACAGCATTTTGGTTGGTGTCAAAAGGCACCCATAGTGTACAGAGACAAAAACTATGATTACCATTTTATAAATAAAAACATTTGGGAGAAAATTATGACTAAATTAATTTTAATGATTTTTCTTTTTAGTTGTGCAGCTTTTGCAGACTCAACTGATATTGAAAGAGTTCTTTTTGACGGCACTCAAACTTACGAGGAAGCCAATTTAAGTACCGAAAAAACACGTACTGAGTATAGGACTGTTACTGTACCTAGCATTTGTTATAGAACAGAATACCGCAGAAGATGCACCACGACTCCTCCTGTCTGTAGAGAGGGAAGATGTAGACCAGGACGAAGAATCTGCAGAACAGTGCCTGTTCAAATCAGATATCGTTGTATGCGTAGAGAAACACGAGCGGTGCAAGTTCATGATTATAATGTAGAAACTAAAGTCGTTTTTAATTTTAATAACACTGACGTATTAGATGATGCTCAAGAAGAGTTTCAAATGAAGATGACCGGTGAGACTCCTTCATTATCGGTGAAGAGTTCTAAAAACTATATGGTTGTCGTTGACCATGACAATAAAACGGAACAACGCCGTGGCGGCACAAAATACATAGAGCTGACTTATAAAATTAATTTTATTCCCGCACATAAGCTCAACCAAGTTCTCGGTGCAGGGATTCAAGATGTGAGCTATCGCAATGGTGTGGTGGGGTTCAAACTCGGAGCTGGTTTTAACTTTAATGACTTTACTCAGAAAATTAAAGTTTACCGCAATAGACGTTTAGGGACTGATATTCTACTGCTCGATAAAGCACTCGCGCAAAACGATGCTCAAATTCAAACTTCGGCTGGAGCCACCCACATAAAAGTTGATCTTCATCAGCAAGGCATTCAAGTTCCAAGTAAAGCTCGAATCATTTTAGAGACGAGTTTTAATATTGATGCCCAAAAAGTTCTCAATAAAAATGAGTTAAAATTTGCAGATAGTGTGAATTGGGTTTTTAGATAATTACATATTTAAATAGCGTCAAGGCCCTGATGATTAAATCAGGGCTTTTTTTTGTGCAATTTCCCAGATCGGGTTGAAACTTAAACTTCTTTAAGTTAATTTAAGCAGTGTGAAAAGATGTTTATCCATGTACTGGAAGGGAATTGAATGAGTGATGATAAAGATAATTTTGATCCAAATGAAATGCAAAAAGAGCTAGAAGATCTAGTCAAAAGCAAGTTTGGGGATAAGATAAAATTTGTCTCAAGGCCAGCTCAATTCGATCCTCTTGAGAGAGATGGTGAGCAAGCAGAAGAAGAGCCAGTGGAGCCATTAGAATTCGACTTTCAATATATCCCAAAAGAGGTTTATCAATATTTAGATGAATATATTATTGGCCAGGTTGAAGCAAAAAAAACTCTCTCTATTGCTATTTGCGATCATTACAACCACATAAAAAAAGATCAAAGAGAGTCCTTAGAAAATATCCCTCCTTCACATTACTCCAAACAAAATGTTCTTATGCTGGGACCAACAGGGGTAGGGAAAACATATATCATAAAAAAAATTGCCGACCTAATTGGTGTTCCGTTTGTCAAAGCTGATGCCACAAAGTTTACCGAAGCTGGTTATGTGGGGGCTAATATTGAAGATACAGTGCGAGATCTCATTACCCAGGCCAATGGAAATGTTAAACTTGCAGAGTATGGAATTGTTTACATCGATGAAGCAGATAAACTCGCCGGTTCAAGAAAAATAAATGGAAAAGATATAAGCGGGAGAGGAGTTCAAAACGGACTTCTAAAACTACTGGAAGAAACTGATATCGATACTCGTAACCCCATGGATATGATGGCGCAGATGAATATGATGATGGGAAAAAAGAAAATGCCCAAAACCATTAACACCAGAAATATTCTTTTTATCCTCAGTGGAGCGTTCACAGGTTTAGAAGATATTATAAAAAAGAGAATGAACATCAATGCTATTGGTTTTTCTAACAAAACAAAATCATCTCTTGATATGGATGATATTTTTAAGCATGTTTCAACTAAAGATCTAACCGATTTTGGGCTCGAGCCCGAGTTGATTGGACGCTTGCCTGTTCGAGTGAACTGTCATTCACTTTCTGTTCAACACCTATTTGATATTTTGAAAGATTCTAAAGAGTCCATTATTCTCCAGTATCACGATGCCTTTGGGGCCTATGGAATAGAACTCGATTTTACTGACGATGCACTGATGGAGATAGCGAAAATGGCTCATTTGGAAAAAACGGGTGCTCGTTCGCTTATGACCATCATTGAAAAAATTCTAAGAGATTTTAAGTTTGAATTACCCTCTAGTGAAATTAAATTTCTTAAAATCGATAAACATTTAGTTCTAGACCCAAGTAAAGTTCTTAAAGATCTTCTCGCTGAGTATAACTAATGCCTTTGCTGATTGTACTTTTCACTCTCATCCCTGCACTTGAGCTCTATTTACTTTTTAAAATTGGAGCTCAGATAGGTGGCTTCAATACCATTTTAATCATTATTTTAACCGGAGTTATAGGAGCGAGTTTATCTAAGTCTCAAGGACTGGCCATATTAGCAAAAATACAAAATGAATTTGCTGGGGGAAAGATGCCTGGAAATCAGATTATACAAGGTCTGATGGTTTTTGCTGGAGGTCTACTCTTGCTCACTCCTGGATTTATGACTGATATTATTGGCTTTAGTTTTGTTCTGCCAGGAACACGACATCTGCTTATGCATGGTGTTCGAAAGCTGGTGATCAAGGGTCTTAAGAATGGAAATATTCATTTTCAAACTTTCGGACAGGGGCAATATCACAGTTATGGACACAGACCTCAAGATCAACAGGTCAAACCAGGTGTGTTTGAAGCAGAATACGAAGAAAAGAAAGACGAAGAGTGAAAACAACGACTCATCAAACACCTTTATTGCTTGATCATATTATTTACTCAAAGTTAACTGACGAGCCCAAACGGATTTTTCTTCTTTTGCACGGGTATTTGCTCGATGGTCAAATCATGTATAAGCATTTTGAAAATATATTTCCCAAAGACTCACTGGTGTTGGCCCCAAACGCACCTATACCGGTTCCGCTGAAAAAGAAAGGGGGGTATTCTGTTAAATATGCGTGGTATTATTTTGATCCAGAAAAAAAGAATTATTATATAAATTTCGACCCTGCAGCAAGTTTTCTAAAAGAAATGTTATCTCAATATCCGGAACTTCCTACGACTGTGATTGGCTATTCGCAAGGGGGATATTTAGCTCCCAAAGTGGCAGAAGTTTGTGAGCAAGTAGATGAAGTCATCGGCATTTGCGCTACTTTTCGAGTGAATCGCTTTCAACAAAAAAATATTCCTTACTCACTCATCAACTCTGAAATTGATAAAGTGGTTGAGATTGAAAACAGCAGAGAGGAGTTTCTCAAATTAGAGAATAATAAAGGAGAGTTCATCGTCATGCCAGAAGCTGTTCATAGACTAGGGCCAGAGCATAGAAACGCTTTACAAGAGTATATTAAAAAGTATCACGCCAGTGAAGAATAGCCTGGGCCTGCTCGCTATCAATAAGTTTTGATGCTTGAGCGTAATCTAGCATGGTCTCCACATCACATAAGCTCTGATAGGCAAGAGCATGATCAGAGAAATTTTTTACAGCATCTTTAAAGCCATAATTAAAAATAGAAAGAACGGCAAGAGTATCGAGCTCTGCCTGTTGGCAATGGGCATAGGCTTCTAATGAGCTTTTTCCAGTACTAATCAGATCTTCAATAATAAGTGTCTTTTGACCCGCTAAAAATCGTCCTTCGATAGCCGTTTGGAGACCATGACCTTTAGGTTTTGATCGAATATAAACTAAGGGGAGATTTAATTGATCTGCAATCCATGCTCCCCAAGGGATTCCAGCTGTAGCCGTTGCAGCGATCAGCTCGCAGTCACTATAGTCTTCGTTGATCAACTTACAAAATTTATGAGTGATTGTTTTTCGATATTCAGGATAAGATATAATTTGTCTATTATCGCAGTAAATAGGGGACTTTCTTCCCGAGGTCCAGGTGAAATACTCTTCTGGGTCCTTTTTAAGATGAACTGCCTTTGTTTCTACCAAAGCTTGGGCCACAGGGTTCATTGAATCTCCTCTAGAATATTTAAATATGTTTGTTTAGGATGGGGAGACTGGGTAATCGGCCTGCCAATAACCATATGTGTGCAACCTTTTTGAATAGCTTCAATGGGAGTGAGTATTCTTTTTTGGTCATCAGCTCTAGCATTCAGCGGTCTGATTCCAGGGGTGACAGTGATAAAATTTTTAATATTTTGATGAATAAGCTCTATTTCAAGAGGAGAGCAAACCACACCATCAAGACCAGCTTTTTTAGCATTTTGTGCATAACCAAGAACCGTTTCATCTAGGGTTTTAGAAATATAGAGCTCATCTTTTAATTGCTCACTGGTGGTACTTGTCAGTTGGGTAACTGCAATAAGTTTTCCCTGAGAATGTTCTCGGTAGCCCTCTAGAGCTGCTTTCATCATCTCATGTCCACCAGCGGCGTGAACGTTGAGGATATCCACACCCAGCTTGCCCAAGGTCTTGCAGCTTTTATGAACAGTGTGGGGAATATCGTGAAGCTTTAAATCTAAAAAGATTTTGAATTGATGACTTTTAAGTTTTTGTAAAAGCTGAGGACCAAAACTATAATAAGCTTCCATACCAATTTTAACAAAACTAGCGACTCCGCTAAACTCTTCAATCCAACGGTTCATCACTTTTTCATCTTGAGTATCTAAGGCAATGATAACTTTATCTTTGATCATAGATGGATGATTCCTAAAGAGTTAATTTCAATGGCCCTGAGAAGCGCCCAAGTTGTATCAAGACTGGTCATACAGATCACTCCATTCTCGACAGCAGCTCTTCTTATTTTAAAACCATCGCTTTCAACATTTTTACCACGAGTGATGGTATTGATAATTAGCTGGACTCGACCATCTTTGACTTCATCTAAAAGATCACGTTCTGCTCGACCAATCTTGGCCACCTCATCCACGGGTATATTATTTTCTTTAAGCATTTTTGCCGTGCCGGGAGTGGCCAGGAAATTAAATCCACATTCATGAAAGCGCTTGATCATGGGAAGAGTTTCTTCTTTATGCTTATCGGCCAAGGTGACAAGAATAGTCCCCAGGTGAGGGAAGTCTATCCCAGCAGCTTTAAACGCTTTGCTTAAGGCTTTTTGCATCGTTTGATCTCGTCCCATGGCTTCACCTGTCGATTTCATCTCAGGTCCTAGGGCCGAGTCGACATCTCTTAACTTCGCGAAGCTGAAAACAGGTGCTTTGATAGAAACTAATTTTTGTTCGGGAAAAAGTCCCGCCTGATAACCTTGAGATTTAATGGAGTCACCTAGCATGGCTTTCGTCGCCACTTTGGCCATATGAATTCCAGTCACTTTACTTAAAAAAGGAACTGTTCGTGAAGCTCTTGGGTTCACTTCCAGTACATAGACTTTCCCTTTTTTGATAATAAATTGGATATTAATCAATCCCTTGGCCTTAAAGTTTGTCGCAATCTTCGTGGTAATTTCAATGAGATCATTTTTAATTTCTGTTGATAAATTTTGGGGCGGATAGACGGCAAAGGAATCACCTGAGTGAACAC
>CEQY01099645.1_pt1 | contig 17284 bp, 13 predicted proteins | sample 361391 | NCBI WGS metagenome assembly CEQY01 (sample SAMEA2621075, study PRJEB7988) | marine metagenome | isolation source: saline water (ENVO:00002010), including | reverse complement strand
CGCCCCCACCTGGGCGTGACTTAGAAGTTGTGCTTCCGACACCTACTTTATTCGTGACACCATTAGGACCTTTACTTCCCCCAGTGTCTCCCATTATATCTGTTAGCGTATCAAATTCTTTATCACTTACACCGGCTACATTATTCCCATCACCAAACTCTCCAATCTCAGCATCCCCGTTACCGGTTGCCAACTCATTGGGACTGCCACCAATACCACTGAAGTTCATTTGCATTCCACCCGAGCCACCGTTCACCGACTTTGCTCCAGGAAGATTACAAGTCGGATCATCTGGATTCGACTCACAATAAGAAGGCAGTGTGGTATCAAACGCCGCCGGCTGATCAAAAGTTGCCTCCGACCAGGCCTGGGCAATATCATCAATCATATTCGCTTGGTTATACTTCATCGCCGCAATAATTCCGTGAGCGAGAGCGTTGGATAAACCTTTGACCCCTTCGCTTAAGAGTTGCTCTGCTATTCTTTGATTTTCAAAATAGGCTTCACGAAGAGGTCTTCCACCTTTAAAAACTTGGCTTGAATCTTTTTCATATAAAACGGCAGCGGCGCAAGCCTCCCCTTGGGTTATTCCATACTTTGGTGTGCTTTCACCATCACACCACTTCTTCAAATGTTTTGGCTTAAGCATACTCCAAAGTTTTCCGAGCATCCCCATTCCACGCATACCATGCATGGCCGAACGACCAGCGTGAGCATTTCCTTGAATGCGCGTAATATCTCTTTGCGTTTCAGCACTTTCAATTTGACCTTGAACAGGATCTCCACTGGCAGCAGCCTGAGAAGCAGCGGCTCTACCTTCTTGTGCTCTCATAGCACCAGCAACTGTTTCATAGCCTCCGGCAACTGTTTCTCCAATGATATCGGTTCCAATAAAACCTGCATTATGAACATTGGCAGCATCTACACAAGGCTTATAATCAAGAGCTGTTCTAGAGCGATTGGTACATCCAAAACCATTTCTTCTTTCGTCTTCAACATCAATCGTATTATAAGATCCCTCTTGTCCAACTTCATCCTCAATCGCATCTTCAATAGCAGCGGCAGCGTAGCAGCTTGATAGTAAAGACTTAATATGTTTTTTTATTGAGTCTGGATTTTTAGTCGTATCTGTCGGATTCTTGATACAATTCACAAGATTAGCATTATCAGACTGACACCCAGGAACAAGCTCTGCTGCAGCCCTGCATATTTTTTTATAAGCATCAGTTTGGTAAGTACCATTTGAACCTCCGCCTTGAATTACTCTCGCAATTTCACCCACTTCATTATAGACAAATTCGTCATCTCCAATTAAGTCTGCACAAGACTCAAGTGAGAAAAAGCTATTCTCTTGTCCTGATCCTCTATGAGTTAAAACATTAAGTCTTCTTGTATCTATTGTTCTAATTTCAGAATTAAGAGCATCCATTGTAAGTATATTTTCCGATGTTCCCGTTGTTTCTCTTCCATTAACAAAAACTTCGTAGCAACTTTTATCTCGAAAATCGGAATATCTCCAACTAGGATCACTATCCATGTCTTCTAGATTTATTACATAATCTCTTCTGAAACTATCATTTAATTCCTGAGCATAGTTACACCCATCAGGCTCAGTCTGACATATATTTTGAGCAACTTGAGTACAATGGTTATTAACAGCTGCAGGGTCAGCGCCTTGATCAATCTGACATGATTCATTTACAGTATGGCTTGCGCCATCACTAGAGCCTGGCGCACTTGAGATATGCGCTTTCATACATTTATGAAATGTACCAATTATATAATTTTTAGTTTGTTGCATTTCTTGGCTATCTAAAAAGGCTTGAAGTTCTTGTGAAATTTCAATTTCAGGCGAAGGTGGTAGATTGGATCCTGCTCCCTGAGGGTTCCCACCCCTTTCAACACCAGAAGAGTCAACAGTAGTTTCTTCTGCTAGTACACCAGTAGCAATAGGTGCCGCTGGACCACCTTGGCAACCTGGTGCTGAAGGAGCAACATCACATTGATCCATTGCAAATGAATTATTTAAAACAAAAGTTAATGTTAATATCATTAAATACTTCATGGAATCCACTCCCAGTTATCCACTCTTCTTTATCGGTTCTCCGAGTAGACTACTTTAGTATTGTCCCATATTTCATGGGTTTAGCTGGGAATTAAACGTATATTCAATGAGTTAGCTGGATAGAGCAGAGTTTTCTCTGCCCTAGTTTTATGGCTCTACGAGCTGATTGCCTGATTTTTCTTCAACTTCTTCCAGAAGGACTGGGTAGGATCTGAGATAACGATTCGAGATGATCTTAAAAATATTACCGGTGTTATCGTTATTAATATCGTTTTCACCGAGATCAAAGTTGGCAAGATCCTGTTGGTTTGCTCCATTTGAGCCAGAGTTGAAATCATCTGAAGTAGAAGTTCCAGAATTAAAATTTAAACCATTATTCGTATTGGGAATTTCGAACTTTGGAATACTGGCCACAGGCAGTTTTGCTTTTTCTTCCAACTCTTCCGCTTTTTTCTCTTCAGCCACAGTTGGTTTTATATCTTCTAATGTGAGCGGAGTGCTATTTGTCTTACCTTGGATAGCTGCGATCATTCGCCCAAGTCCTGACTTTAATTTTGAAGCTCTCAGACTCGGTGATAACTTTTTAGCTTCCTTTTCATTTTGCTTATCAAAGTCTTCTATTAGTTTTTTATTCCTTGCAGTTAAAGCTCCTCTCATTCCCTCTAAACTTTTAAGGTTGGCCCTTACTTTTTTGTCATCACCTAGAAGACCAGTCTTGGCTGCTTGAGTCGCTGTATCACTTATCAGTCCAAGTGCACTTCCCGTTAAGCCCCCGGTAATTCCCGTTGAAGCTGGTGCCTTAGGTATATCGAGTTCGCTATCGCTAAAGCTTGAAGGACATTGAGCAGGTAAAAAAGTATTTCCACTAGGCTGAGCACAAGCCACATCTTTCACACCCCCGACTAAACCTTCTGTTGGAGATACTGATGGGACCGTTAGCTCACCTTTTCTTAGTTCAGCTAGCTCTGCTTGGATATCCCATTCAGATTTGAGTGCGTGAGAATTTTTAAATTTCTCTGCTTCTTCAAGCACAGTTTCGTATCTGCCTTTGGCGTCTTTTAGAGATTTTTTATTGAACATGATAATTGCAGCGTTGACTGCGGCCATGGCGCCCCAGGTGTAGGCGCGAGACTTAGGTCTTCTGAGAGCTTTTTCTTTTAACCACTTTCCAAGTGTAAAATAAAGAACTGTAGCTTTAACTCCTATATTCAGCAGTTCTTTAAAAGCACTCGCATTTGCAGATTGTATAGTCAGCTCATTTTTAAGTTGGTCTATTTTACCTAAAAGAAAATTTTCACTTTCAAGTGAGTCTTCTCCAAATTTATTTTTTATATGTTCTAGTTCTTTATTAATATTTGAATCTTCTATAAGGGCGTCTTGATTATCCATAATATATGCTATGTACTGATCCATAGCTGCGTATTGTCTAATAACTTCTTGTGGGTCTTTAGAGTTTTTTTTCAAAATCTTTTCTTGCGCTACTCTGTGAAGAAGGTTTTCTATAAATGCTTTAACATAAAAATTGCTATCATTTGTTTCATATAGACTTCCACCAAAAGGTATTGTGGGATTTCCTCGCCCGGGTAAAGCAGAATCAAAAGGCACGTAGTCAGACATTGCCTCTGCAGCATTCAAAGCAGCTTGAGTTTCACCAGGTGCCGAGGCATCAGTAGGTGGAGTTTGACTGTGTACCCCACAGCAGTTTATAGGCATAGCTCTCACAGTATTACTTCGAGTCACAGTGACCATCACCGGAGCACAAGCTGAGCACGTTCCACATGCACCTTGAATAAGTTGGGTTTGTGTAGCGTCTTGGGCCAGCTCAGCTTGTTGCGCAGCTGTATTAGCTCCTCCGTCAGCATTGTCTTGTGCGACTTCTGTCTGAGCTTCACCTGGCTGAGCAATTGGATTCATAGCTCCAGTAGTAGTGGCCATAACCATTTGAGCTGTCCATGAAGCTCCATCTCCTTCCGAATCCGCTAAGTCTGCAGAAACTTGTCCTGAAACAACTCCTGTTCTCTGGGCTCTTCGTGCTGTTAAACTTGTAGCATAGGCTTGTATGCCAGCAGCTGCAGCCTGACATCCAGGTATACCCGAGAGTGAACTTGCATGGGCTTGCAGAGCTGCTTGAATCTGAGCCATTTCTGCTCCAACAGCTGAACCATTAGAAGCACATATTCCCTTCATACTCATGATATTTGCGACTTCAACACCTAATGCGCCTATGAAAGCTAGCTCAGCCAAAGTTGCCATCTGAACTTTTTTCTTGAGTCCGCTCGACTGGTGCTTATAAATTTTTGCTAAATTTTCAAAAGCATCCAATTGTTTTTGATTGGCTTCTTGAGCCGTTTGCTTAGCTGCTTCGTCTTTGGTATCTTCATTTTGTTTGGGACCAAAAGTTTTATCTACAGATATTTTTGAGGCTTTTTTAAAAGATAAATTCGCTGAAATTTCACCTATTAAATAAGCAAGGGAGCCAGCTTGAACTAAGGGAAAAGTAATCTTAGCTCCGTTATTTTGCGGACACATTTTTAGATCTTTAGGTATCGGTTTAAAAAATAGCGACACGCCAATCATCGCAAAGGCGGCCCCCACAAACTGCTCAACAATTCCTTTGATTCCTTTAGAGTAATGATTTTTTAAATCAGTTTTTGAGAGGTCTTTATTAAATTTACAACCTGGCTTATACACTCCAGGGGTTCCGTCCGCATTTTTGTTCTCTTCTTCTTCGTCACAATCTTCCCCATCGGATTTATCCATTTCCTCAAGCGAGCTTGTGTCAGTGTCTTGAGCAAAGGTGTTTCCAAAATTTGCGGGATAAGGAAGTAAAACTAATGTGGTGAGGATAGAACATACGGTGATAGCATGAGCTATGCTCTTAAAGATATCTAATAAATTCTTCATCATCTCTCCGAATAAAGCTAGATGTGTCTTAAGCTTTTTTCTTCTTTTTATTTTTCATGCGCATGAAGACGAGAAAGCCTACTACGCCGATAATTGCTAGGAATAAGAAATCTTCTGTTCCGCTGCTTTGACCTTTTTGTTTGCTTTTCGCTGTTTTCACACCAGCAAGATCAAAGTCCTCGCCATTTTCAACAAATACTTTCCTATTAATATAATCTTCAGTTCCTTTATCAGGGTTTCTTAGATCAGCGAGATCGGTGTTATCATTAGCAAACACGCGAATGGACTGTATAACACGGTCAAATACATCTTTGTAAGCATCGTACATGCTTTTAGTGACTGAGAATGTTATGGCAACACCAATACCTGCTTTTACAGTTGCAACGTAACGAGTGTAAAAGCCTGGAACTTCAGAAGCTAGGTGAAGAGCATCTATCCACTTGTGGTTTATGATTATTTTTTCTTTTACGTGTTTTGGTTCTGAAATTTGTTTTTTATTTCCAGGAAGAGAATAGCTTCTCGCCTGCTTAAGATATGCTTTATATTTAGCTAAAGTGTCATCCGGCCCTCTTTTTTTAGCGGCCAAGATAATGATCGCTTCTTTTTTTCTATCTGCATTTTCACTTTGGCAAACATACTCTGAGCCTTCCAAAACACATTCCCATCCTGGAGGGAGTTCGAATTGAGTATAGCTCGTGGAGAAGTCTTTGGCAGACAATTGAGTACAAAGGGCCAGCGTGCAAAGAGCGATTAACTTTTTCAAATACATAAAATATCCTTATTTAACATCTCCTTAAATTGTAACGAATATCCTAAGTATCTCAAAGGTAGAGGGTTTTTTCCGCAATTTAGCTAGTTAGAGCCGATTTTAATGCCAAGTAAATAAGTCGGATTAAAGGGTGATTTTACCCGCGCGGGCGGTTGTCCCCACATCGACCCTGCGTTTAGAAAAGCGGCGCTTAATCTTAACCAGTGACTTACTAGCACCGACTTTAACCACCACACCTTTAGCGATGAGCTCGTTCCCATCTAGGTAATCGAAGTAATAGAAGTCTACTTCCATCCCCGCTTTTAGACCTACATTGAGCCCACGGTCAATAATACAAGCGGATCTGGTTCCTGTGATTTTAGAGACTGTTCCTTCTATAGAATACTGTTTGAATTGACTATCTTGTCTGGCAAACTCCCTAGACTTCTCTTCTCTGCGTACGAGATGAAAAGAAATCATTGGTCCGAGATCAGTACTTTGCCCGGTAGTGATTTGAGAATAGCGTCCTTCCACTCTCCACTTATCCCCCAGTGCGATCCCCATTTGGGCATAGGGTGCTGTCCATGATCTGTTGAATGAATTAAATCTCTCGGAGGGTCCGGTATAGACATTGGGTTTGTTTTCAATGTCATCAGAATAGGTGTCTGTTTCAAGGGAGTAAACATTCTCTACTCCTAGAACGAAAGAGACATAACTCCACACAAATGCGAATTCAAATTGCGAAAATATTTCACTGGATAGTGTCTGACCTGGCGTGCGGTAGAGCACTCTCCCACTTAAGTAATTGTTCGAGCGAGTGCGATTATAAAAATTGAGTCCAATAGCAATTTCTCGCGTGTCATCGCCGAGAGAAATTTCTTTAGGTTCTCCTCCCTTATATTCAGAGTTGGAATGCAAAATATAGCGATACCAACCTTCAAGGGCGTAGCGCATTCCATCGTTTTCATCGAAACCATATTTAAAACCAACCAGAGCTGATTCCAATCCAGATCTTGAAAATGCGTAATCATCTTCTACAGAATCTATTTCAAGAGTTTGAGTGGCATCAATCATCCGTCCCCTTGCTCCAATGAGTCCTTCAAAATTTGAAGCGAATCCATAACGCCCATTAAAACCAAAATCAATTAAAGTATAACTACTGCCTTCAGCAAGATTAAAGCCTTCCCCATCATCGTTAACAATTCCGGTGGTCTGAAAATAATCGAGAAAAAAATCGTACTCTTTACCGTTTTCGGCGAGAAGTCTGGCGGGGGGAATATAAGGATCTTGGGCCATAGCATTGAGAGCAATGACCAAAGATAGTAAGATTCTATACATGCTTAAATTATAGAGAGTGATTATTTAAATGTAAAAACCTAGAGTCTTTTAATTCAAAATTTAAGAGTCTTACTTCTCGAACCCAGGTCTTACCTTTCAATGCATAAAGAGAAATACTCTCTACAGGAATCTCACCATATTCTGAAAATTCCATTTGCGCTTGCTCCATCACCAATTCAAGTTCTTGTTCGGAATGGAAATAGCCTAGAGGTAAAAATTGTTTTTTATTAGGTTTGTACTTAATATTTGGGGCAAGATTACTCATACAAACTTCTTGCACCAGATCCATACAATATTCTAAGTTCGCATCTATTAAGGGATTTAAATGCAAAATATATTTTCGTTTGTGTTGATGGACATCCAAACCTTTAAACCCAAGTTTAGGGGTCTCATTTTGTCCAAAGAAAAAACTGTCTAACTCTTCTCTGAGCGTTTCAACAATATCATCAATTTGAAAATCAAGAGATTGAAAAGGTGCCAGCATTGCCATGTGGGGAAAAGCGTAGCGGGAGAACTTGGGGTCAAATCTTTTTCTAAAACCAGTAATCTTTCGAGCAAGAGTACTATCCGTTCCTAGATCAAATCCAACAAATAACTTCATCATAAGCGACCTCACTTCCTTTGAGGTTTATCTTAAGTCTATTTTACGATGACTCGAAAGCTTATAGCAAGCCTTTTAAAAAACTTACTCAAGACTATGAAATTATTCTATTTTATAGGGTCAAATCTCGCCTGATCTCCCATCTGCTCTTCGATTCGAAGTAGTTGATTGTATTTCTCAATCCTATCAGATCTCGATGCAGAACCAGTTTTGATATGGCCAGCACTACTGGCCACCGCTAAATCCGCAATAAAATGATCCGCAGTCTCTCCTGAACGATGGGAAATGATGGCCTTATAATTGGAAGCAAAAGCAAGTTTGAGAGTATCAAAAGTCTCAGAGATTGTTCCTATCTGATTGATTTTAACTAAAATAGCATTAGCTTCACCATTCTCAATACCCTCTTTAAAAATCTTCTCATTCGTCACAAATAAATCATCTCCAACCAGAACACATTTTGAACCAATCGCTTTAGTTAGTGCCACCCAACCATCGTGATCAGATTCATCGAGTCCATCTTCAATGGAATAGATAGGAAGGTTTTCTACTAATCCTGCATAATATGTGATCATTTCTTCAGAGGTGTAATCTTTACCATTCATAGTATAGAGTTTTTTCTCTTTGTTATAAAACTCTGAAGCGGCACAATCAAGGGAGATAGAAACGTCCTCTCCAAACTTATAACCGGCTTTCTCAACTGCTTCTTTAATACAACTAAAAGCTTCTTCGTTTGATTGAAGATTGGGGGCAAAGCCACCTTCATCACCAACATTAGTAGAGTGACCTTTAGCTTCTAATACTTTTTTAAGATGATGAAAAATTTCAACTCCAGCTCTTAAATTTTCGCTAAAAGTATTTTTCATATGAGGTACGATCATAAATTCTTGGATGTCTAAATTGTTAGAAGCGTGCTCACCTCCGTTAATAATATTCATAAGAGGTGCTGGGTGACGAAGATAATCTACTGCTTTGGGACAAGATAAATTTTGGCTAAGATATTTATAGAGAGGCAGTCCTGCTTCTTGGGCACCAGCTCTACAAGCCGCCATAGAGACAGCAAGGGTTGCATTTGCTCCAAGATTTGTTTTAAAGTCCGTCCCATCGATCTCCAGCATGGTGTTATCAATTTTTTTAAGATCACTGACTTCTAAACCTATGAGTTTAGGTGCAATTTTTTCATTAATATTGCTGATGGCTTTTTTAACTGACTTTCCTAGAAAGTAATTCTTATCCCCATCTCTTAGCTCTAAAGCTTCTCTAGAACCAGTTGAAGCTCCGGAAGGAACTGAGGCTCTTCCCAAAGCATTTTGCTCGGTTTGAAGATCAACTTCTACAGTAGGGTTTCCTCTTGAGTCCAAAACTTGGCGGGCGATTATTTGTTTAATCTTTGACATACTTACACTCCTAGTTGAACAATACTATAAGTATGTTTTTTAATTTTGTCTTGGAAAATTTATTTGCCTGTTTGGCCCTCTTGGTCATGCTCTACTCTATTGCTCTACAATTTATACATATTAAATTTAAGAAAAACTCAACTAAGCAGATGGCAAAATTATTAAATGTACAAAATATCTATGGATTAAAAAAAGCGACTGTTTCTTTTCATTATGAGGGAGAGGAGTATCAAAGTGATGCTTTGAGTTTAAAGCAAGACCTCGCCCACTATAAGGAAATAGAAATACTCGTTAATACTTTAGAGATGGTAAAATTTAAAAATCCAAGTTGGATCAGACAAAGACTCAATCACTATCCACTCTTTAGAAAAAAGTATCCTAAAATCTCTCTTATTGATCAGTACGCAGCAGTCTATCACTTTGCACTCATCATTTTCTGTCTGATACTTTTGAGTTTTTTTTAAGCTGCTTTTTTCTTGCGTTCATCAAGCAGTGTCTGAACCGCCCATTCTGGAGGTCTAAAAATACTCTTGGGAAGATTGATATTATTCGCTCGAAATCTCTCAAAAAACGTAGGCACATAACCACAAGGAACCATTTCCCCTATCAGTTTTTTAGAGTCAGGATCTACCCCTTTTTGAATCCAACGAAAAATATCTTTCGTGATATAGCGCCCATTTTCATCAACCCCTAAGACTTCAGAGATATGAGAGGTTCTTCTTCCTCCATCATGATAACGAGAACATTGAACAATAAGTTGAATCGCCGAGCCCACCATCACTCGAATCGCATCTGGTGGTATTTTAGTATCCCCCATCATACAAAGGGTTTCCATACGGGTGCAAGCATCTTGAGGAGTGTTGGCGTGAACGGTCCCCATACTTCCATCGTGTCCTGTTCCCATAGCATTAAGAAGATCAAGGGCTTCGTCCCCTCGCACTTCCCCTACTATAATACGATCAGGTCTGAGCCTTAGAGCAGACTCTAAAAGATGCCTAATAGAGACTTCATCCACATCTTCTTTTTGATCTGCCTTCCTCGCTTCTAGTCTTACCACATGTTTAGCTTTAATTTGTAACTCTGAAGAGTCTTCAATAATAAGAAGTCGTTGAGTGTCTGGCATTTTTGAACCAAGGACATTGAGCATAGTGGTCTTACCAGAACCAGTTCCTCCACTGACAAGGGTATTGATACCGAGATGCATACAGCCGTGTAAAAACTTAGCACCGGTATTGGATAAAGACCCAAAGTTGACTAGATCTTTTAAAGTTAGTTTCTCTTTAGAAAATTTTCTTATCGCTACAATTGTTCCTTGCTTTGATAATCCATCTAAAACTACAGCGACTCTTGAGCCATCAGGAAGTCTGGCATCCAATCGCGGATTTCTTTTATCAATTGTTCTATTGATACTATTAGCGATGGCCTTCACCGCTGATTGAAGAGTGGGTTCATCTCTAAATTTGTGATCGGTAAGAACGAGTAAACCTCCACGCTCAATAAACACTTCATGGGGTCCATTAATCATAATTTCAGAAACGCTTGGATCGTCCAATAACTCAGCTATTGGTGAGAGTTGGTCCCGAACAAGATCTGCTATAAAATCACTCATCTTAATTCCTAATCATGATCTCTAGGAAGCCAGTAACTAGGTCCGGTACTTGCCGGAGCTCTTCCTTTATCAAAAACTTCTTTGTTATTATTTTTTTCAATGACAGTTAAATGACCATAAGATTTATTAGCCGGACAATAGAATTTAAAACGCCCGGGATTCTCAGCAATGACTTCGGTTTCATTCACTTTCCCTTTATCTGCAGCTAAGAACACTTCATGGTTTTGTAGAATAAAACATTGTCCTTTCTCAACAGTTGAGGTGACAAAGAAATGGAGTTTTTCCCCTTCAAAAGCTACAATTTTATTAGGATAAAAACCATCTTCTGTGGCAATAATTGATATCTCTCTTACCGGCTGATCATATTTTTTTGCTTTAAACTCTTTACTCGCATTTGCAAACCAGCCAAAGAGTAGAGCACAAATCATAATGGCAAATTTCATCTGGTCTCCTCACGTTTACAAATACTTATCGGAGAATTCTCAGAGTTCTTTAGTCAGGATTCATAAACTAAAAAATTTTCAATACTTAGCACTTCATAGGCCACCTCTTCATAAGAATGGGCCTCTTTCATGGCCGCGATAGCAGCTCTGATATTGTTCTCAGTACATAGAATCTCCACTCGTAACTCGGCCACTTGTTCAATTTCACCTTGTGTACCTAAGGTAGGCTTACTTCCTGCAAGGGGCAAAAACTGACCAATCCCCTCAGTTTGCCATGAGCATTTTGCGTAGTTGCCAATAGAACCCGCTCCAGTAGCGAAGATCGCCTCTTTTACTTTTTCTGCTTCATCTTTAGGTGTGTAAAATATTAGTTTATACATGAGCAAAACCCTTTACTGTTCGCTGTTTCAATCAAACATAAACTTACAAAAGACCTAAGCGCTAGACAAGGAAAACAAAAGTGGTGACAATTAAAAAAGTTCAAAATGTGTTAGAAAAGTCACATATTTTTATTAAGCAAATCATGGAGGATGTATGCTAAAGAAACTAATCACGACAGGAGTCATGTTATCATCAATGACAGCAATGGCTTGTACCGTTGACGGATCTGAAGGTTTTTTACCAGAAAACAATGAGTGGATCTCAACAACATCAAAATCAAAAAACATGACAATGGATGAAGCAACTTTCAATGCGGTTATTGATAAAGTTGAAGCTATTTATGAGCCAATCATCTCAAGCATGGGTGCAACTTTAAATATTCAAAGAAACTGGGAAGACGGAACTGTTAATGCTTACGCTTCTAGAAGTGGAGACACTTGGAACGTAGCCATGTTTGGTGGTCTTGCACGTCACGCAACAATCACTCCTGATGGATTTGCACTTGTTGTTTGTCACGAAGTTGGTCACCATATCGGTGGAGCTCCTAAAAAAGCTAGCTGGTTTGGAAACAGATGGGCTTCAAATGAAGGTCAAGCAGATTACTTCGCAACACTTAAGTGTTTAAGAAAAGCTTTTAGAAGTGAAAATAATGCAGCAATTGTTGCTGAGTTAAATGTACCTCAAGAAGTTAAAGATTCTTGTTCAGCTCAATTCTCAGATGCTGATGAGCAGTTAATTTGTCAAAGAGGAGCTATGGCAGGAATGAGTACAGCTAAGCTTTTCCAAGACCTAAGAAGACAGACTACAGCTCCTGAGTTCGCGACTCCTGATAGCAATGTTGTTTCAAAAACAAATGATGCTCACCCAGATACTCAGTGTCGTTTAGATACATACTATCAAGGGGCTCTTTGTTCACTATCTGACGCCCTTGATGTTGACCAAGAAGATGAATCTGTAGGTGTATGCTATAGAGCTTCTGGAGATACAGAAGGTGTTAGACCACTTTGTTGGTTTAAGCCAGCTAATTCATAAGAATAAATTATTTTCTTATATTACGAGCCCCTCATATTGAGGGGCTTTTTTTATGCCATTAATAGCTTTTGAATAATATCAGTGACAAATTCCTTCCCACGTTCATACTGTTCAACTTCGATAAACTCATCTGGCATATGCGCCTGCTGAATGGAACCAGCTCCACAAATATAGGTCTGGATACCATGGGAAGCAAACTCCCCCCCATCTGTTGCATAGGCTACACTATGATTATGACTACCTGTTAATGCACTTAAGACATTTTCTAATTCATGATCGCTGCATTTTGGCATCGCCTTGGTCATTCTATTAAGTTTTATTTGGATGTACTCCTCATCACTATAAAGTTTTTGCTCTATAGCTTGTTTAAATTCAAAAAATAAACGTAGAGGATCATCATTTGGAAATGTTCGATAGGAAAACTTTAAGTGACATTCATTAGGAATCATATTCGCAGCTTGCCCCCCATTTATATAAGCCAGGTGAAAATGGTTATAAGGGAACTCTGGAAAGTCTTCTCTATTTTCTGAGGTTGAAGTCATTGAGAACTTCTGATTAAATGTTTCTGATAGTTGGATAACCTGTCTAGCCATCTCTATAGCATTTCGACCTAGATCTGGTCTCGAACTATGACCGGCTATTCCTCTGAGGGTCACATCAAATTGCACCACTCCTTTGTGCGAGTGAATCATTTTGAATTCAGTTGGCTCTCCAACGACCGCTCTCTTAGGGACAGGTATCTCCCCTAGAATACGTTCTAGCTTAGGAGTCAATTTGTTTGCCCCTAAACATCCTACTTCTTCATCACTGGTAAAAACACAGACCAGTGGTTTTTTTAAATTTTCAAGATTAAGTTCCTTGAATGCTGCCAGACAATGAGCGATAAAGATTTTCATATCACATGTTCCACGACCGTAAATTTTATCATTCTCCAGTGTGAGTTTAAGTGCATCTTTACTCCACCCACTTTGATTTTCAAAAGGAACGGTATCCATATGGCCGGATAGAATTAATCCACCAGAAACTTCTGGGCCTATCCAAGCGACAACTTGTTCTTTTTTTACTCCGTGATCTGAGTAGTGATCAATATGAGTTTTAAAGCCCAAGTCTTGTAGGATATCTGCTATATAGGAACTTGCTTGAGAATTACTTTTAAAAGAAACAGTATCAAAACTTATGAGTTTTTCACTTAGATCCCATAGAAAATCATTTTTGATTCCCATAGATTTTAGGCTTTTTTCGCCCAAGAATCTTTAAGACCAACAGTTCTATTAAACACTGGCGCCGAGTCCTGTGATAATTTTTCATCTGCTGTGAAATAGCCCACTCGTTCCAATTGAAACTGCTCTCCAGGCTTTGCACTGCCAAGAAAGGGCTCTAACTTTCCTTTGATAATCGAAAGAGAGTCAGGGTTAATTTCTTCGAGAAAATTATCAACAGCTCCTGGATCAGGGTGTTTAAACAAACGATCGTAAAGTCTGATTTCCGTATCAATTGCTTCTTTAGCATTCACCCAATGAATAATACCCTTCACTTTTTTCTCTAAAGCTTGAGGCTGTTTTCCCCCAAAAGAATCTTCATGATAAGTACATTTTAATTCAGTCACATTCCCTTCACCGTCTTTAACATATTCATCACAGGTGATCACATAACCATAGCGCAATCGAACAGAGCGTCCGGGTCCCAAACGAAACCATTTTTTTGGACTCGGAGGGTCTTCTAAAAAGTCACTGCGTTCAATATAAAGTTCAGGTCCAAAATTAATCAATCTTGTGCCAAATGACTCATCTTGGGGATGAAAAGGTGCTTCAATTTGATGATCCTCTTTGTCCCAGTTAGTGAGAGTCACCTTGATAGGATCGAGAATTCCCATGCATCTTTTTGTGGTGCGGTTTAATTCATCACGAACATTTGCTTCCAATATTGAAAGTTCAATAACGGTATTTTCCTTCCCGACACCAATTTGCTCCATAAAATTTCTCAGAGCGGCTGCAGGATAGCCTCTTCTGCGCACCCCACTGACAGTAGGCATTCGCGGGTCATCCCATCCATCTACATACTTCTCATTTACGAGTTGTAAAAGTTTTCTTTTACTCATAACTGTATAATCTAAATTAAGCCTGGCGAATTCGTATTGATGAGGACGGCTTGGAGCAGAAACATTTTCTACAAACCAATCATACAGTCGCCTATTGTCTTGAAACTCTAGGGAGCATAACGAATGAGTAATCCCTTCTATCGCATCACTTAACCCATGGGTAAAATCATAGAGTGGATACAGACACCACTCCTTTCCCGTTCGATGATGTTCCACATGGCGGATACGATAAAGCACTGGATCACGCATGCACATAAAATTGGATGCCATATCTATTTTGGCCCTCAAGACTTTTTCACCATCTTGATATTTACCTTCTCTCATTTCTTGAAAGAGCTTTAAATTTTCTTCAACGCTTCTTTCGCGAAAGGGAGAATTCGTGCCAGGAGTTTCAAAATTGCCTCTGGAGTTTTGGATCTCTTCAAAGGTTTGGTCATCTACAAAAGCCAAGCCTTTGTTAATCAGCTCCACTGCAAAACCATATAATTTTTCAAAATAATCTGAAGCAAAAAAGAGATTCTCTCCCCAATCGGCTCCAAGCCACTTAATATCTTTTTTAATGGCTTCTACGTATTCTGTTTCTTCTTTTTCTGGATTAGTATCATCAAAGCGTAAATGAAAACGAGACTTAGGTGCATTATTCCAAGCCAAACCATAACTCAATAGAATGGCTTTAGCATGACCAATATGAAGATAGCCATTGGGCTCGGGGGGAAAGCGAGTGACAACCCAACCTTCATGTTTCCCAGCTTCTAAATCCTTGGCCACAATATTTTCAATAAAATTGCGGTGTTCTTTTTTGTTTGTAGGTATTCTTTCGTTCATAGGTCAATTATAGACTAGCTATCCTTTTTTTCAAAACTTCTATCGGCGTAAGTGGGATAAGGACTTTTAAATCAGGCCCATGATTTTGGCCGGTCAAGACAACTCTGAATCCCATAAACAAAGGTTTGCCTTTAATCCCCAACTCTTTTTTACAATAATCCATCCACTGACTAAATATTTCAGCAGAAACATGATTGGCAGTTATTTTATTTAGCTCAGTTTCAATATGCTCTTTAATTTTAGGAGTTGTCTCCCAAGCGAGAACTTCAGTAATGCTCTCATCCTTTGAAATATCTTCCTTCACGACTTCTAAAACCTTTTCATTCAAGTCAGGAAGCAACTGAATTTTATCTTTATAGAGTTCAATAAATTGTTTTTGCCACTCAACACTTTGATCATGAAAAAAAGAATTTTCAGCAATAAATGGTCTTGCTCTTTTCAGGAGTTCATCTGTTTCCATTTGCTTAATATGTTGCCCATTAATGTATTTTAATTTTTCAACATCATAGATAGCATGGGATTTAGAAAAACGAGTGAGGCTAAAAACGTCTTTGAGTTCATCAATGGTGAAAACATCCTTTTCCTCAGGATGTGACCAACCTAAAAGACAAAGATAATTTGCAAGTGCTTCTGGTAAATACCCCTGTTCTCTGTATTGTTTAACCGAAGTTGCTCCATGTCTTTTAGAAAGTTTTTGTCGATCAGCTCCAATCAGAAGAGACACATGAGCGAATTCAGGAACATCCCATCCAAAAGCCTGATAAAGTAAAACTTGTCTCAACGTATTATTCACGTGGTCTTCACCTCGAATAACATGAGTGATTTCAAATAAATGATCATCGATCACATTACAAAAATTATAGGTCCCGACTCCATTAGAGCGATAGATAACAAAGTCTCCTACCATGCCTTTGGGAAACTTAACGTCACCTCTCACATGATCTTTAAAACTGACATCTTGATCCGGAACTTTAAAGCGCACAGGAGCAACTTCTCCTGCTGCAATTTTTTGTCTCGCTTCTTCCCAATTCGCCTCATCTCTCCACTTACCAGTGTAAGGAGGTGTCCCTTCTTCTTTATTCTTTCTGGCCATTTCCGCTAACTCTTCATCACTACAAAAATCATAGAATGCTAAGCCTTTGGCCAGAAGCTCATCAGTGTATTTTTTGTATATATCAGTTCGCTCAAATTGGTGATAAGGGGCATGGGGACCTCCGACACCAGGACCTTCGTCATGGGTGAGTCCCAGCCAGGCCATATCATCAATCTGGCTTTGTTCAAACTCTTTGGTAGAGCGTTCTCTATCGGTGTCTTCAATTCGTAAAATATATTTTCCACCACTTGCTTTGGCGAAAATATAATTATAAAGAGCTGTTCTCGCTCCACCAATATGTAAATAACCCGTTGGACTGGGTGCAAATCTAACTCTTGTTGTCATGAACTCTCCTCACACATGAATAGCTCATCATTATATATCGTTATTTGAATTCTTTGCCAAAAAAAAGCCCCCAAAAATGGGGGCTTATCGCTTAATTTTATAATTCTAATTCTCTTTATTCAGCATCAAAGCAAGATTCGATTTTCCCAGAGATATCTCCATCGGCTTGCCCAGTGGAGATAGCGATTTCACGAATAATAAGATCTTTACATTGATCCATCATTTTTCTCTCACCAAAAGAAAGCTTTTTTACATTCTTAAGTAAGAATAATGACCTAAGAACATCAGCGATCTCAAGGATTGAGCCAGTTTTAACTTTAGCCAAATAATCTCTATGACGTCGGTTCCAAGTAGAGTTATCCACTTTAACGTCATGATTATTCAATAAATTGAACATATCATTTATTT
>CEQY01200370.1_pt1 | contig 17300 bp, 17 predicted proteins | sample 361391 | NCBI WGS metagenome assembly CEQY01 (sample SAMEA2621075, study PRJEB7988) | marine metagenome | isolation source: saline water (ENVO:00002010), including | reverse complement strand
TTCTAGTTTTTCTAATTCTAGTTTTTCTAATTCTAGTTTTTCTAATTTTAGATTTTCTAATTCTAGTTTTTCTAATTCTAGATTTTCTAATTTTAGATTTTCTTTTTCTAAATTTTCGTTTTGTTATATTTTTTTTCTTAAAATTCATTTATAATATAACTATATTATTTTTTCAATAGATATATTACATAGCGACTTTATGACCTTCTGCCACGGCTTCCAGTGCTTCTGCCACGGCTGCCCGTACGACTACCGATACGACTTCTGCTAAGACTGCGTCTGGTGCTATTGCATAGATTAGTTGTTTGTCCTTTAAATTCTGGGGGACAATTTTTGTATGATGGGTCACCACCAAAAAATTCATCATTTAACTTATTATCACATAGTAACTTGTGAAAAGTTTTTTTATTAGCTTCTGTTTTATTACGTTCATAATTATTTTTTGCTTCTATAAATTTATTCCAAAAACATAGTCGTTTTGGGTTTTGGGGATTATTTGACCAAAACTCTTCTACTGCCTTAATTCTTTTAGTAATATTTGAGCTTGTAATTCTGGCACTAGGGTCACCGATACTTGCTAGTAATGAATTTCTTGGCATTATATTAAATACCTATATTTTATTTTCAATATAGGTCTTAATTTCTTGCATCCATCTTTGCAAAATTTGGGGGTTTTCTTCTACATTTTGATTCACATCCAGTACAAGATTATTATTATTTTGGAGCAACCATTCATCATGTGCCATACCACAACGCTGTAAATATTCTACTGGAATACCTTGTTCGCCCGACCGGTTACGCTTGTTAATACGGTTGCAACAAACGAATGGAGAAGCTTTGATGTAAATATAATTGTCAATCTTCACATCTTCCAAAAATTCATCAAACCACATATTGTAAATTGAATAATTGATTTTGGTGATTTTACCATCTTCACGCAACATTTTGGCAAATACATTACGGTCGGTATATACAGAACGTTCACAAATAATGTGCTTACCTGGATTATCACGGATAACTTTACGCAGTAGGGCTAAACGAGATATATATGCCATCATCTGGAATGGAAATGCAAATTTCTTTTGACTTTTGTAGAAATTTGCAAGAATACTAACATCATCATCGTCCTTAATCGATTCCCATGTATCAACAGGTTCTTGTACAAAGACAAATGATGTGTCATCCTGCATCATGTGCTGCAAATGCTTGACGATAGTGGATTTACCAGAGCCAATGTTACCTTCGATGCTAAAAATCATCTTCTATATAATATTATGTGTAAAGTTTAAATCAATTTTTAACGCAGATAGAGAGAATTATACTGCAATCTGTTTAACTAGATAATAAATGTATAGACCGTAGAAGTTCTTAGAGACAATATCCAATAGATTATATGAGATGTTTTTCATTTTTGGTGTCATCGTTGCTGCCACACCATACAAAGACCAAACAATGAAAATGAACATGAAGAGATTGATACCTTCAGGTGTGGTCTTTGCATATTCTTCATAAATAACATAGAAAGTATAACCGAAAAATAAGAATCCAACAAGAACAGATTGTATCATAGATATCTTACCAATCTCTCCTAAATATCCACATAACAGCATTAATGCATTAGCAATACCAATCTTGGCTATATTTAATTTATTATTCGTGAAGAAAGATGATAGTGTTACACGTTCTTCCTCAGCTAAATAACGCGTTTCCAGATATTTCATATAAACAATTGTGGATACTAGCATAATTGGTGTGGTAATAACCCAGTCATTATAACGTTTGGATGCCATTTTTGGTACATTTTTGAAATTGTAAACCAACCAGACATAAAAACAAGCTTCAATAAATTGAACGATAGTATCCATCCATAAGACTTCTTTTAATACACCATGTTGTGGTGGCACTTTTACAAATAGACCGTCTAATTGAATGCTTCCAGTAATGAATTGCATTAAAATAGAAAAATATGTAGACATTAATAAAGCGTCCATTATATTTATTACTATGATAATTATATAAACTAAATTTATTAAAATTAATATATGAATAAAGTAGTTGTCTTAATATTAACGGTATATCTTGTATGTATTATCTATGTATCTTATGGGTTTTATGGAGACCAAAAAAAATTATATAGTATTGATAAATCATTTGATTATGATGATGCCAATAAATATAAAAATGTAGCTTTATATATTTTAAAATATAAAAAACAGAAGGATGATGAATTATATAATACAATACGAAGACGGTATGAAAGAGAATTAAATAATCCAAAAAGTATTTTGAGACGAAAATATAAAAATAAAAAATATTATGATTTTTCTAGTGAAACAACCGAAAATTTATTAAACAAGATATGTTGTAAGATACCAACAATTAAAAACTATAACAAAGATAAATTATTTCAAGAATTTTATGAGAAAGATGTGCAATTTCAACTTAAAATTGCAAAAGATGGACTTATTATTTCTGTGTCACATATATTTTATGATGGGATTACATGTTTGCGTATTATAAATATAGCTTCTGATAATCCAGATTACATGTGGAATGTAAAACAAATGTATTATATACCAGTATATAATGAAATTAAATTTGCATATAATTTGACACGTTATTATTTGCATGCAAATAATACATTGAATTTAACATATGACTATGACATGTCAAAAACAGACAAATATCATTATGTTGGTGTAAATACTCCACTATTATATATTAAATCCCTTAAAAAACACTATACTAATATTTTAAAATTAAAATTATCATTTGCAATGATAATCACTGCTATACATATACATAGTATATTTTTATCTAGCGATGTAAATGCATTGAATATTGGAATAATTGTTGGTTTAAGTAATACAAATCGATTAAATAATTTTAGTACAGTTTTGGCAAATATAAAAAGACCAGAACATAAAGTTAATAATTTTGAAAATATCATCATACAGCTTCATAACCAAGTAACCAAAAATAAATATCAGATAGATATGATATATTCTTTCACGAATATATATAATATAAATTTAGATGGAAAAAACACACTTGATATTATCTTTAGTATTGGAATGTTATGTGAAAAAAAACCATTCTCGATTAATAATATAGAGCTGTATTGTAAAGAGACATGTTTTGCATATTCTAATAAACCTGCAAATATTCAAATTTTATCTGATAAAAAAAATACAATATCATCAATATATTTGCGTACAGAATCTATTAATAGAAATAAATTAATTGAAGAATATAAGCAATATAATACAAATGGAATTTAATAATTTATAATATTTTTTTATTTAGTTCTTAATTATAGAACTCGATTAATAGGTTCAATTTTTGTAACCCATCTTGTTGGGTAACCTTTTTCAATAAACAACATGTCATTCCAATCGTATCTATGTGGTAAAGGTAATGAAAATTTTTGACATGTTTCAATATCTATTTTCTTTAAAATATTATATCGTTCTTTTCCTGTTAGGCGAGTTACTTGATATTCCCATTGTGATGAGTTATTAAAAAACACATGAATGACTTTAATTAAATAATAAGGCTCACTATATGAACAGTTATATATATTTTTAATAATACCATAACTATTTTTTTTAAATTTAGGTTTCCAATATTCAATTTTACGCATAATTTCTATTTGAAGAACATTAGGTAAGTGCTGAAAGTAGTTTTCCCAAAAAGTTATCATTAATTATAATATAATATAAATATACTTAAATTGTAATTGTAATTGGTGTTGTCACTGTATTATTATTTGTATTTGAAATACGTTGATGTGGTAAGCGATGTGAATAATTCTCGGTAACTCGTTCTTTCACAATATCATCCCAAACTTTGCAAAATTCTGGAATAACAGAGTTAAACCATTCACGATTGCGTTTCACTAAGACACAACTGACTTTATCCATTTTCCAATACCAATTACGAACCCATTCGAAATCTACTTTAGGATCCCAATTCTCATATTGTTCCTGAGTTGCATTAAAAGGCAAATATTCATAATGGGGTGCAAATTCTCCTTTATATTCATTGATAATACCTTTATAATGACCGTCGCTACTAAGTTGAAACGTGCCGTCTTCCATATACTCTTGATATGTGTCATAATAGCAAATATGTGTTTCTAAAAATAGACAATTATCAAGGTCACATACTTCCATTTGCATTTGCATTTGCACCCAATAGTCCATCTTAGGATTTCCAGTAATTTCTCGTGTTACCGGATTTTTGATTTCTAACATTGTTCCATATAGATGACTGTTTTTATCGATAATGATACCATCTGGGGATGCTCCTAGAAAGGGAAACTCTTTGTGAATCATACAACCAAATTCACCAACCTTTGTATTATAACAATGTTCAAAATACATTACAGATAGGGGTTCGTTACGAATACCATATCGAAACGGTGTTTCGGTACCAGAATAACCTGTAGGTTGTGCTGTAACATCTAACATTTTCAATGCTTTGTATGCTTTGATTTTTTCAAGAATAAGTGAATTCACATTTGCAGTAGATGTGAGTGCTTTATATGCATTGCTTGCAGTAATAAGATTGCTACGTTGTATATGCCATTCTGGAGAACGTTGAGCTGGTTGTACAATGTTCATTAGTTCGGTGATTTTTTTATGCATTTCATTGAAATTTTTTGGAGGTTGAATCACTAATATTGTATAATGACGTGCAGGTACTAATAGCGGATAGATATAACCATTCAATGCATAATCAACATATTCACGGAATAAATCCTCATCAATATTCATTATAGATAACTGGGATGCAAAGACATCAACAGTGTAGTTAATTAATATAGAGTGTATGTTTGGTTCCATGAATTTTTTAACATTATCACGAATATAATGTTCAATAACACAACAAATATCATGAACAAGTAATGAGAAATGATACTCGCGAAGCATATTGATATAATACTAATGGTATAATATTAAATCAATTTAAACATTATTACTAATATCAGTAGCGATTGTTTCATTATTAAAAGTTAATTTATGCTTACCACCTGCAATAGGTTTCTTACTTGTCGTTCTTACAAATGTTTTCATATTGGGCAAAGATTTTGAAGTGCTTTGACGTTTTTCAACTGCAATATTAAATTCACCATTATCATATGTTAGGCATGAAATTTTTTCAATCTTTTGGTCTTCTACATTGAATGTAATATCTTTTGCTTTTGATAATTTTTTCTTATTAATCAAATCTATTAATAGATTTTTACATTTCAATGTATCTTCGGGTGATAAATTGTATTGCGTTACAAGAGTATCTTCAACAAATTTTGTTACAGCATTTTTCTTGGAATTTTTATCAAGCTTAATCCAAGCCAACTTTTTCTGAGGTGTATCAAGAAATTTTCCCAAATCATCAATCGAATCAATGTTGAGTGCCGCCATTATAGTTATATGTAAATATAAACTTAATACATTATCCTTATATATATAATGGCTAAACATATAAACTGCTCAATAAAGCAACCCAAAGAAACGAAACGGGCGAAAAAACAAGATGATTTATATCTTATTGAAAAAACACAACAATTACGTACTAAGACTGTCGTAGTCACGCCCCATAAAGTACAATTCGATTGTTTATTAAAATTATATCAAGACATTAATTATGATGATATGCAAACATATATATCAGAGATTAAAGGAAAGTTAAATGGATATAAACATCAAGATAGAGAGAAACAACGCAATATCGAAAATATCATATCATTTGATGATGCAATTGAAAAGTTAATAACATCAAAGCTACGATGTTATTACTGTAAAGGTATTGTAAATATATTATATACCAATGTTAAACAGGAAAATCAATGGACCCTAGAGAGAATAAACAACGACATTGGCCATACCAATGCAAACTGTGAAGTTTGTTGTCTTAGATGTAATTTAAAACGAAGATGCATGCCTTCTTATTTATATAAGAACTCAAAGGAAATTGGAAAGGTAGTTAAGCTTTGTGATTAGTAACTTGGGCAAAAGAACTAACCTCAATTGGTGTAATTTTACTGTTTAGACCAACCAACGGGTCAAATGATGCCCAGTTGGTTAAGTCACTATTATCATCAGTATTTTCATTGGATTTATTAAATAAACCACTTGTTTTAAGGTCATTTAGTGGTTTCTTTTTTTCGAATTTCTTGGCATCTTCACTTCTATCCCAATTTCCACCATATCCCTGTTTCATTTCCTCATTAAATACATATTCATTTTTGTCTTTACTAATATAAGTATTTAATGCAACATTTGGTTGAAAATTCTCTCTAAGTGCAACATTTAAAGCCATACACATAAATAATATGCTCAATGGAACTGCACAATCCCTAAATGTAAGTTGTGCCATATATATATAATGTGTAAGATATTATCTATAAACTGATTTAAAATTATAGATATATATATTATTAGATATGGATGACAACGAGATGTATGTTACCAAACGTAATAATAAAGAAGAGGTTATCTCATTTGATAAAATCTTAAAACGGGTTAAAGTTATCGGTAAGAAAAATAATTTGAATATTAATTATTCATCTCTTGTTATGAAAGTAATTGACCAACTTCATGATAAAATTCATACGACAAAAATAGACGAACTTACCGCCGAACAATGTACGATGCTTTCAACAACACATCCAGACTATGGTAAAATGGCGGCACAAATTGTTGTTTCTAATCATCATAAGAATACACCAAATACATTTACAGAGGTTATTAATAAGCTACATGCATTTAAAGATGTGAGAGGTGCAAAACATCCTCTTATTTCAAATAAATTATGGAATGTTTCTAAACAACATGGAGCTGAAATTAATGCGATGATTGATTATGAACGTGATTTCCTTATTGATTATTTTGGTTTTAAAACATTGGAAAAATCTTATCTAATGCGGGTAAATGGTAAGATTCTTGAACGACCTCAGCATATGTGGATGCGTGTATCGATTGGTATTCATGGACACAATCTTGAACGTGTAAAAGAAACATATAATTTGATGTCTCAAAAATATTTCACACATGCAACACCAACGCTATTTAATGCTGGTACACGTCTCGAACAACTTAGTTCATGTTATCTTCTAGGTATGGAATCAGATAGTATTGATGGTATTTATAATACATTGAAAGAAACTGCATTGATATCGAAATGTGCCGGAGGCATTGGTCTTCATATTCATAATATTCGTGGAGTTGGTAGTCATATCAAAGGCACAAATGGTGTAAGTAATGGTATTGTTCCAATGCTAAAAGTATTTAATAATACTGCACGCTATGTAGACCAAGGCGGTGGAAGAAGAAACGGTAGTTTTGCCATTTACCTCGAGCCATGGCATCTTGATATTGAATCTTTCCTAGACTTGAAGAAAAATCATGGTGACGAAGAACAAAGATGTCGTGACCTATTTTATGGACTATGGATACCAGATTTGTTTATGAAACGTGTCCATGAAGACGGCGATTGGTTGTTATGTTGTCCAAATGAATGTACCGATTTATATGATAAATATGGTGAAGAGTTTGAACGAGAATATGAAGAATACGAACGAAAACATAGAGATGGTGAACTATATAATACAAAAGTTGTAAAAGCACGTGATTTATGGTTTCGTATACTTGATAGCCAAATGGAAACAGGAACACCATATCTTCTATATAAAGACGCCGCCAATACTAAATCAAATCAGAAAAATCTTGGTACAATAAAGAGCAGTAATCTTTGTACAGAGATTATCGAATATAGTGATGGAGAAGAGACCGCAGTATGTAATCTTGCAAGTATTGGTCTTACACGATTTGTCAATGATGGTGTATTTGATTATGAAAAATTGCTAGAAGTTGCACAGACAATCACTTATAATTTAAATAAAATTATTGACATTAATTATTATCCTACGGATAAAACGAAACGTAGCAATTTGCTACAAAGACCAATTGGTATTGGCGTTCAAGGATTAGCAGATGTTTTTATTTTGATGTCTGTCCCATTTGCAAGTGCAGAAGCTAAATTGATTAATAAGAAAATTTTTGAGACAATATATTATGCAGCAGTAACAGAGTCTAATAGAATTGCCACTGACCGACAAAATAATCCCCATATACGCCTATTTAAAGAGGCATATCTTGCTAAATTACTTCATTTTAGAAATGATGAACCACATTGTACAGAATTTGATGTCGATTTTAACAAATTCACTACAATGTTGAAAAAAGACTGGTATACAGTATTTGGTGAAAACTACATCCAAACAATCGGTCTTAGCCCGGCTCAATGGCGTATTAAGAAAGATATTTTTAAAATAATGGGGGAAGATTTTGTTACACAGGGTGAATTCAGGAATCTCGAAGGTAACCATACAGGAGCATACAGTTCTTTTGTAGGAAGTCCTGCAAGTAAAGGACAACTTCAATTCGATTTGTGGGATGGAGAACATATCAGCCCTTGTGGTTATGATTGGGATGTTCTAAAAACAAAAATTATTCAATTTGGAATGCGAAATTCATTGTTGGTTGCACCTATGCCAACTGCATCAACAAGCCAGATTCTTGGTAATAATGAATGCTTTGAACCGTTGACAAGTAATATATATTCACGCCGTACAGGAGCAGGAGAATTTGTAATGGCAAATAAATATTTGATTAGTGAATTGTCTAATATGGGGCTTTGGACACCAGAATTGAAAAATAATATTATTGAAAACAAAGGTAGTGTTCAACAATGTGAATGTATTCCAACAGAAATTAGAGAGAAATATAAGATTGTATGGGAAATTTCAATGAAAGATGTTATAGAAATGGCAGCAGACCGAGGCAAATACATTTGTCAAAGCCAGAGTATGAATCTTTGGATGGAAGACCCAAGTTATAAAGCACTTACAGCAATGCACTTTTTCGGTTGGAAAAAAGGATTGAAAACAGGAATGTATTATCTAAGACGTAAAGCAAAACATCAAGCACAACAATTTACAATTGTACCTACCAAAACAACCGCAGATACAACAGCTGAGAATGAACCAGATATTTGTGAGATGTGTTCATCTTAGAAAAAATTTTATGTAGAAGGTGCAGGTGTCTCAAGATATTGCCCATCTGCTGTACGATAATATTTTGGCATTTTAATCTTAAAAGGGATATAAGTATCATCATTTTGCTTAAATCCTAACATTCCCCCCCGTTTGCCATCTGTTGTTTCCATCGCAGGAGTACCATCTTGTTTGTATAAAAATTTTTGAACTCCATCGGACATATCATAATATGATGCTTGAACTGGTTTACCATCATTATCAATCTTATCAATATTTAAAATATTATCATACTTATCTTCGGCTAATTCAATACGATTGATTAAATTAACCTTTTTATCTTTCTCTACAACAAGTTTTTTACGCAATACCCGCTTACGTTCTGTACTGATATATTCGTTATTTAGTTCATGTGTTAATTTACCAATATTAAAATCTACTTTACCTAATTTAGCAAGGGATTTTTTTGGGACACCCTCTGGATTTAATGAAAGATTATTTCGACCTATAGAACGTTTTCGTTCATATAGAATCTCTCTACCTCTTGAAATATATTGGTTATTGTTCTTGAAATTACTTGGGTCTGCTAATTGTGAGATTTTAAGATGACCGCCTGCAGATGTAAATGGTGCATTTTTTAAGCTACCATCTACTATAGAACCGTCTAAGCCATATCCTGAATGGTCATTCATCCATTTAGTTTGTTCTTTTAATTCCAGCGGACTTGTTGCAAAATAGCTCTGTATACCTGTCATAAAATTTTTGAGATTTTTAACTGGCATTTTGTTTAATACATGATCAAATAATCCACCAATTGTTGTTTTTTCTAATGCTGAAACGTTTATATCTTGTTCACTGTCTGGGTCTGTTGTCTGTGGTTGCATAAGGTCACCATATATTTGACTATTATTTCTCTCTAAATTAATGTTTGAAGGATTATTATCTTCATCAACTTCAATACGCGTATAACCGACCCCATCATTTATACCTGCAACTGGGTGTTTATGTGGAGTACGTTTCGTTGTATCACTTGGGTCATGTTTGTGTAAATGACCTGCACAATCTTGGTTTGTTTGACATGCACCATTTCCAGTCTCACCATCTTCGTTTTGGCAAATAATCGGACAATATCTGTATCGTTTTCCAGTTACAGGGTCAGAATATGTCCTTGTTAAACATCTTACATCATCAACATTTGTTAATACTTGGCATTTTGGAACTTCACGTGCCACACCACAATCTAATTGTTCATTTTCACTTACTTTATTTAGTTTTCCAAATTCACATTTTCTTGGCTCCGCTGAAGCACCTGATGGCAATGCATACATAGAATTTATTGTATCACACTGAAACTCATATGAGTCACCATGTTTAATCATTCCATAAAGTGGTAAATGATATAACATTTTTTTATCACCTAAGTTACCATCAGCGGCATTTCCATCTCTCTCAACATTTCCTCCGATTAAACAGTTACTTGCACATACCCAACCATCAATTGCATTATCATAAACTATTGAACATGACTCTGCAGTTGTCATATTAGAACCACTAGTAAACTCAGTAGGTTTTTCAATAATATCTATTAATTTTTTAGCATCAAACGTAAGTAATTTACCCTTTTCAACAGATTCATCATTTGCTTTTGTTATTGTCTCAGTATCTAATAATACACTTGGTCCATCAGCAAGAATATCACCACCACGACAACCAGTGTCGCTAATCTCACCATATGTTAAATCTGCATCATATACTGCTTTCGCACATCCAATAAGAAACCCAGAAATATCTTCAACATTACTATCATGCATTAGGCCACCATCAACGTTATTTAAATAACTTTTTATTTTTTGCGTATTAGGAATTGCGTCGAGAGAAGACATTTGCCATATATCGAAATATTGACGACCTATTTTAGATAATGATACATCATATTGTAAAATTTCCGGTTTATTTTCAATATTAGATTTATTTATATGTCGCAAACCATATAAAGTTTTACTACCACCACCGAATAATGCTGAAGGTTCGTCATCAGAAATAAAACCTTCTCTCTGTTTAGAAATTAAAAAGGCTTGTCCTAAAATTGCCATAATTGCTAAAATTAAAAATAAAGCAAACATAATTAATATATAGAAATATTATAAATCAATAATATTAGCTGTCTTGCAAATTCCAAAACTTTTTCTATGCCATTGTGTTATACCATATGTTCGAATTCCATCCATATGTACCTTTGCACCATAACCCTTATTTTTATCAATTGAATAATATTCACTTAGTTGTGGATATTTTTCACATAAATCACCAATATATTCATCACGGTATACTTTTGCTAATATAGATGCTGCTGCAATTGCTACGAATTCATTATCACCACCTTTAATACAAATATGATTCAATGGTGTAAGTTCACCATCTGATGTTATTGACATATATGGTCTAAAATCATTACCATCAACTAATAACATAGTATTTGCAGGTGTTGCAATTTGACATTCATTTAAAATAGCTTTAATACACGAGTGCATACCTTTTAAAGTTGCTTGGCGAATATTAATCCTATCAATAGTTGTTTCATCTTCCCATTGCACAGTCCAATGTTTTGCATTTGTTTTAATAAATTCGGCTGCTTCTAATATTTTTTTCTTAGATGAAAATTTTTTACTATCTTTAACAATAGACCAATCTATATCAGTATTTTGTGGAATAATAACTGCACCAATATATACCCTACCAAACATAGGTCCTCTACCCGCCTCATCAATTCCAATTTCTACATCTGCTTCTGAATAATTAGTTTTAAGTGTCATATATTTAGTTTTTCTAAATATTTTATATCAATTAATAATATAATGAAATTCGGTGGAGGATTAGAAATTAATAATAATTTTTGTTGTTTTGCAGTAGTTCTATTGTGTTTGTTATGTGTGCGTTTATTTAATGAAAATAACTATGAAGGATTAACAAATGAGGTACCATTATATTATGATGAAACAACATTTAAAACAACAACCTATAATGCTAAAGACCACGACCGTATGGATTCAAATGATCCAACATTGACTGCCGATTACTATAAGAATTTAAACCCTTATGGTAATAATGATTTACATGATTCACCCGTTCCTAAAAATGCTAATGCATTATTTAATCCGATTGGTCAATATAATACTCCTCATCCCGGTAATATGATGCCACAGAAAGAATCTGGTAATGTTGGACAATATATTCCTGGAGGCATTAAGAAGGCAGATATTCCTAAGGGTCAGGAAGATTTATATATTCTAAAATCTCAGGTTGTCCCTCCAGTATGTCCTGCATGTCCTGTGGCACCACCAAGTGATAAAAAATGCCAACCATGCCCACCATGTGGTCGTTGTCCAGAGCCGGATTTTTCTTGTAAAAAAGTACCAAATTATAAAGTAATGAATCAAGATAAAATACCTGATTTTAAACCACAGATGACTGGAAGTTTAGGATTTCGTTAAAAGTATTTTTTTGCCAATTGCACCTTTTCGTGAAACACATCTGTTTGTTTTAGGATTTAGGATTTTTCCAGCTGGACAAACCTTCTTTGTTTTATTACTTGAATGTGATAAACGTGAGCTTATATAAACCAATGCCGAACGTTTATTTTTTTTTCTAATTAATTTTTTACCGATTGCACCTTTTCGTGAAACACATCGGTTTGTTTTAGGATTTAATATTTGCCCATCTGGGCATTTTTTCCTAGAGGAAATTTCTCCAGATAGTTCTATATTTGGGGCTTCTAAAATAACAGGATGCAATGAACTATTATTTAGAGAATCTGAATTGCCAGACTTACCAGTTAATATAGGTTTAACATTATCAACAAAATATTGATATATTTGAGGTGCTCTCATACGATGCAAACTATTTGATGTTAACATAAGATTTATAAAGTCATGGATTGCTTTCAATTCATTATAATATTTTAATGATGTTTTAAATTTACAGCTTCCGATATTAAATCTTTCTCCAGTAAAAGAAACCATCATTTGCATATACATAATTCCTAAACTATAAGTGTCAATGCTTTCTGATACTTGTCTAATAAATTTATTATAACCATAAGTATTAATATAATCATTATAAGTTGTTATTTTAGATATGCTATTTAGACAATTCATGTACGGATTTCCTTGGTCAATATGACTATCAACAACAACACGGGCATATGAATTATTATAACGCATATCAATTGATTTCATCAATCCAGAAAAATTTTTTTTATCTAGATATTGGGTTTTGTGACTTTTATAACAAAGCCAAAGATCTAATGGCCAAACCCAATATGCTCTCCATAATGATGGAAATTTTTGAACTTTATCAATTGGTCTAGTTAAACCAAAATCAATAAAATTAAATCGTTTATTTTTTTCATTATATACAGCATTATCGGCTTTAATATCAAAATGACACATATCTTTTTCAAATAAATCTTTAATTCCAACCAATAAATTTTCACTTTGCAAAAATAAATTTATAAAGTGTTGGTGTTTTGAATTTTCATTAGAAAAAGTTGCAGGTTTTTTCGTAATATAATTAGATATACTAGTTCCACCATGTTCTTGGATAATATTTCTATATGGTTTTAAAGCAGAATTATCTTGTTTTGATTTTGGAATATTATTCTGTTGATGGTAAATATTCATCAAATTTTTTGTACTAATAATATCACAATCAGTTATATAATCAGATGCTTCTGGAATTTTTGGGATACAGCTCTTATCTGATTTGAGATGCCATTCAAATTTAGGGTCAATTTTATTAATTTTATTGTTTTCTCTGATTTCAGCAGTAGCATCTTTCTTTTCTAATAATTTCGAAACCTTGTCTTTTGGTCGCACATTTGAATTTTCACATAATAATGGAGGATCAAATACACAACCATATGATCCTTGTCCAATTAATTCACCTCCGTTCATTATATATATATATATAGAAATAATATAAATACTAGGATTTTATTATTATACATATGCAACACGGTGGAGATAATATGCAAGATTGGACACCGATGGTTCTTAATTCTAAGAAGGCTAAATCAGCTCCACTAGTGGAAAAAAAATCCTTGACCGCTGAACAGAAAAAAACAATTGAACTTAGTAATATAACTGATGCACAAAAAACAAAAATGATGTCGAGAGAAGTTGTTAAACAACTAATTGACCTACGTACATCTAAAAAGAAAACTCAAAAACAACTAGCAAATGAACTAAATATTATCCCTAAAATTATCCAGGATATCGAAACATATCGGCACCAACATGATATGCAACTTGCACAACGCATTGCACGTCACCTTGGTGGGAGACTTAAAAAATAAATTGAAATATTGTTAGTGCGACATGTTAATGGCATAATATGTCGCAGCACCGTCATATTGTCTGGTTGTCATCCCGTTCTATTCTTCCTAATCAAAGCAAAATTGTAACATATAAATTGAATTTTTAATGTATGTTTTTTGAAAGCATACAATGCCTGCAAAGAAATCGCCGTTCCCACGTTCATATGTTCTATCATGTGGCACCGATTTAGTACCTTTGTGTAACGAACAGACTTGGAATTTATCTTGTAAAAAGAAGACACAAGAAGACCTTGTATTGATTGCACGTCTTATTCCCAAATCGAATGTGAAATATTTGCATTTGGGTGGTTGTGGAATTGAAAGCATTGAACCACTACGTGGTGCTATTGCAACCTTAAAAGGTTTGTACCTGAATAGTAACTTGTTTCACGATATTAGTGCATTGAAGAACGGTATGCCAAACATGGAAGAATTGCGTTTGGATAATAATTATCAATACAGAGATATTTCTCCATTAACAGGTTCTATGCCTAATATGAAACTCCTATTGCTTAATTGTACACGGATTACAGGTCTTGATGCTTTAAAACACTCGATGCCAAAAATGGAAACATTGCATATATATGGTTCAGATATTCACAATTTGGAACCACTCACCGACTCAATGCCAAACATGATTGAACTTACTGCATATAGTAACAATATTACAGATTTAACTCCATTGAAAGATTCAATGCCAAAAATGAAAAGACTTCACCTTGAACATAATGCAATTAGTGACATTACTCCTTTGAAAAATTGTTTGCATCAGTTGTGTTCATTGGGATTATATAGAAATAATATCAGTGATATAAGTATTCTTTCAAATCCAATGCCAAATCTACATAGTCTTTATTTGGGCGATAATAATATTATTGATATTAGTCCGCTTGGATATGGATTAATGGAAAAAATTTCACTATTAAATTTAAATGGCAATTATATTACAAACATTGAGCCTTTACTTACAAAACCAATGCCAAATCTTAGTCAAATATGGTTGACAAATAATCAAATAAAAATTGATAGCCGTAATAAGATGAGAGCTCTTTATGCCGAGTCAAATATTATAGTGAACATATAATGGCATTTACCATCTAGATTTACGGACGCTGATTTTTGGTCCTGCACCTTTTTTTCTTACTGCACCAGGATCATATGCTTCATCTTCATCATCACTATTCATTCCTTTACTAATTTCCCAGAATTCCTTAGAACCAAGTTTAAATGCTGGATGATTTTCAGCTTTATACCAGAAAATCTGTTCAGTTAATTTGTTAGTTTTAGCATTATTATTAATAACTAAACATTCAAAATTTTCGGTACATTGGTCCATAACCTGGCAAAAAGATTCAAACGTAGGAAACATGCCAGCATAATTCTCCCATATTCTTTTCCTGTTAGCGATATAAGGTTCTCTCAATATGAATACATAATCTATATTAGTTCTCAAATTAGGTGGAATACCTAAGGGATATTGCATAGTAATAATTAACATAATTTTCCAATGACGACCATTCATAAAAAGCAGACGCATCATTTTGTCTTTGGTCCATCCTGCATCATATAAGCAATCATCTAATATGCAGAATGTACGAGGGTCAATAGTAGAACGACTACGAGCTTCTTGTTCTTTTTTAATTTGTTTTAAAACAGCCTTTTGTCGTTTTAAGATATTTTCAACAATTGCAGAATTGTATTCATCATGAATGAATAATTTAGGAACATGAGAACTATAAAATCCATTTCCAGCTTCTGTTCCAGAAATAACCGTTCCAATAGGAATATCTTGATGATAAAATAACAAATCACGAACTAGAAAACTTTTTCCAGTATCACGCCGGCCGATTAGAACAACAACTGGGCCTTTATTTTCATTTGGTTTGAAACTAATATCTCGCATATTAAATTTTTTCAATTCAAGTGACATTATAATATATATATATATGAGAATACTCTTATTATATAAAACTATACGCATATAATAAGTTTAAAAGAACAACAAATAATATCAATATTAGCTAAATGGATTTGCAATATGTAAAACGACCATGTGATTCAATCCTTACCAATTTCACAGATATTTGTGAATTAGAAAAAATACAACAATATATACCATTGTACAGAAGATATTTTAATTTAAATGAGACAAACTACAATTCAATTTCTTTGAATCATACATATCATATTGATAAAATCAATAAAAAAATAAGTGAAAATACATATGAATGCCAAGTTAAAAACACATCGGGTGAAACAACAACGACAAATGTGTTTATCAAATTTTCTCCTTTACTCGACCCATTAAAATATATGATTGGAAAATATAAAGATATTAATATTTTACCAGACTTTAATTTTGATGATAATAATGAATTAATCACAATGATTAATGATACAAATAATTTGTCATATGTTGATGGTTTTTTTTCATATTTATCCAGTAAATTAACGGAGGAAACACAGTTTATGGGCGGTATTCAATATTATGGTGGATATACTGGTCTTAAAAATAATCTAAAAATAAATGCATTTGATGATATTGAATATTTAGTTGATTCTGAATATTTTAAAAATAATGTTAATAATTTATTTAAACTTGATGCTGAAACATATAACGATTTAGCATTATTTCATTCACGTAAAAATTTATCAAAATTATCAATAGGTGGTGAAAATATTGAGTTAGATGATATTATAGATTTGTCAAATAATGATGCATTAGAATCCAGCCATGAATGTGAAGAAATATATAATTTAAATGTTAATAATTCTCCCAAAACATCTTCAAAATCATCTTCATCTTCCTGTTCATCACGGTCTTCAAATACAAACGGTGATGATGAAGAAATGGTCAGTTCGGATGAT
>CEQY01396392.1_pt1 | contig 17352 bp, 16 predicted proteins | sample 361391 | NCBI WGS metagenome assembly CEQY01 (sample SAMEA2621075, study PRJEB7988) | marine metagenome | isolation source: saline water (ENVO:00002010), including | reverse complement strand
GTGCCGGTAGTAGAACTTGGGCAACTGCCGCAGGCCCCTTGATATTGAACCATGAGGATATTATCTTCAAAGCTGAGAACTTTTAAGTCACCGCCATCACCTTGCAAACCTGGTCTGATTCTATGGTCAAGGATCGTCTCAATTTGTAAAAGCTCAGGAGGTAAGTTTTTTCTGCGTTCCACTTCAGGATTATGGTCTTTAAAGTTCGGGTCATGATCATCGATCATATTTTCAATAGTAGTGATGACAGAACTCTCCAGAGAATCCCATGGCTCAAAACTGAACTTTGAGACGGTAATCACGTTTTGAAAGAAGTGAATTTGGTCTACACCGCGAAGATCAAAAAGTGCTGCGGCCATAGGGACAGATTTAGCCTGATTTGGATTTTTGAAAGATGTCTTTCCATTAGCGCGCACATCTTTGTCTGTGATAAATTTTAAAGCATTAGGATTGGGTGTAGGTTGTACTGTAATATTCATATTTATTATCCAAATAATTCTGTTATTTTTATAAGAGCTTCTTTAAGTTTAATGATTTCTTCTTGAGTGTTGTACACACTAAAGCTCGCTCTCACCGTGGCAGGAACTTTCATACGCTCCATAATGGGTTGGGTACAATGATGACCTGTTCTGACTGCGATATGATATTTATTAGCAAGGGTAGCAATATCATGGGGGTGAAGATCTTCTATCACAAAAGAAATGACGGCGACTTTATTTTTAGAAGTTCCGATAATTCTTAACCCTGGAACTTGGGTGAGCTCTTCTGTCGCAAAGGCCAAAAGCTCCGCTTCATACTCAGCAATATTTTCAACCCCTGTGGCCTGAATAAAGTCAATGGCTTCGGCCCAAGCTATAACGCCTGCAATATTCGGAGTACCAGCTTCAAATTTTTGCGGAAGAACATTATAAGTTGTTTTCTCAAAAGTTACGGTGTCAATCATATCTCCACCTCCAAAGAGAGGAGGCATCTGATTTAAAATATCTTTTTTACCATAAAGAAGTCCTACTCCCGTTGGGCCAAACATTTTATGAGCACTGAGGGCCAAGAAATCACACTGGAGTTTTTGCACATCAATTTTGATATGCGAGCTTGCCTGGGCAGCATCAACTAAAAATACTGCTCCTTTTTCATGGGCCATTGAAATCATTTTTTCTATTGGATTGATTGTTCCTAGGGTGTTTGAAGCCCAGACACAGGATACAATCTTAGTTTTAGTCGATAAGAGGTTGGTATAAGCATCCAGATCGATATCCCCCTTATCTGTGATAGGGATAATTTTGAGCAAGGCCCCAGTTTTTTCACAAAGCATCTGCCAAGGAACGATATTAGAATGATGCTCCATATGTGAGATGATAATTTCATCTCCAGGCCCAAGATTAGATTCTCCCCAACTTTTGGCCACAAGGTTGATAGATTCAGTGGTTCCCTTGGTAAAAATAATCTCTTCTCGTCCTTGGGAGTTGATAAAGTGATGAAGTTTCTCCCGAGTTTGTTCGTAGCGATCCGTGGAAATTTCACTAAGAGTATGAATACCTCTATGAACATTTGCACATTCTTCTTGGTAATACCTCTCAGTCGCCATGACCACATTTTTGTGCTTGAGTGTCGTAGCAGCACTATCGAAATAATAGATCTCATGACCATTTGTTTTATGCCCGATCTGAGGAAATTGGCTTCTAATCATTTCACTATTTAACATTTAAAAATCCATCTTTTCTAAATGGCTTTGCATATAAGACCTTATTTTTAAGTTATTAATCTTAAGCAAAACATCATTTGTGTAAGCCTGGGCCAACATTTTATGAGCTTTCTCCGGGGTGATCCCACGAGAGGTGAAATAAAACATCTCTTCTTCACTTATTTGTCCTGTGGTTGAACCATGGGCACACTTAACATCGTCTGCGTAGATTTCCATCTGGGGCCTTGAGTTCGTGTGGGCTTTTTTAGATAAAAGTAGATTTTTATTCAATTGTTCTGCATTTATTTGCTGAGCGTTTTTTTCAACCCTTACTCTTCCCGTAAAAATACCCCGGGAAGAATCGGAGAGAATGCCTTTATATAATTGGTGGCTATAAGTATGCTCACAATTATGATGGATAAAGCTCATGGTGTCGTGATGCTGATTCTCTTTAAGTTGATAAAGTCCATGAACATCAGCAGTGGCACCTGTGGCGTGTAGATTCACATACAGATTTGAGCGACTTAATCGAGCCCCTTGATTAATAATGCAGCTATTATAATGTGCATCTCTATCAATATGGGAGTTTAAACTATAAATAAAATGATCTGCTAGGCCCAAATGTTGATTGAGGACATGGCAGAGATGAGAGCCTGGCGCGAGCTTTATATGAGACTTATAATTAAAGAGCGTCGATTCGTCTTGAGAATTAAAGTTCTCTAACAAATTGACCTGAACATTGTCTTCTAAAACGATAAAGAGCTGAGAACAAAGGTGGGCGTGCTTCTCTCCAATATAATGGTTCAGGATAACTGGGTTTTGGGATTTGAAATTTTTATTAAACTTAATGACCCAAGCATTGTTTAAATAGGAATTGTTCACTAGATTTATATAATCATTCTTAAAAAATGCATCCCCAGTTAAGAGGTCTTTGATTTCATCTGAGTTTATATGAGTGAGGGGAGTGCACTCCGCGCCTAGATCGAGCAAACCTTGAAAGGTCTGTTGATTTAAGTGTCCATGCTGAATATGAATATTAGTAAAGCCAGGCTCATCTGAGATTAAGCTTTTTGGAGATGCTGTGGACTTTATCTTAAAGTCTTCTTTGAGAAAACTGGCAAGATTTGTATACTTCCATGTCTCAGTTCTTCTGTTGGGTATTTCAGCTTTTTCAAGAAGGTTTTGGTTTTCTGCTTTAAAGGTTTGAAACCATTTATCTTGAGGAGTAAAGGATTGCGCGCTTAGGTCTTCGTGAAAATTCATTGGGCATCCTTAGTCAACCAATCGTAACCCTTTTGCTCTAATTCAAGTGCGAGGGACTTATCTCCCGATTTAATAATTTTCCCCTTATAGAGAACATGAACAAAATCAGGTTCTATATAATCAAGTAATCTTTGATAGTGAGTGACAAGAACAATAGAGTTAAATTTTGACTTTAATGTATTCACCCCTTTGGCCACAGTTTTTAAGGCGTCTATGTCTAGACCTGAATCAGTTTCATCAAGCAAGGCGAGTCTGGGGTTTAATAAAAGCATTTGGAGGATTTCATTTTTCTTTTTTTCACCACCTGAGAACCCTTCATTAACTGCTCGGTCTAAAAACTCTGAACTCATATCGAGCAGAGGGAGTTTTTCCATGACGTAATGTCGAAAGCTTTCTTCGTCCATGGTGTCAGCACCTTGATGCTCACAACTAGCGTTAAAGGCTTCTTGCATAAACTTAATATTTGTCACCCCAGGAACTTCAATAGGGTATTGAAAGCCTAAGAAAATGCCCTCACGTGCACGCTCATAAGCTTCGAGCTCACTGATGTCTTTTAATTTAGTGTTAATTTCATATTGTATTGAACCTGAGCTGAGTTCATAATCGGGATGACCTGCTATGACTTTGGCCAGGGTTGATTTACCTGAACCATTTGGGCCCATGATGGCGTGAACTTCCCCTGCTTTTACGTTGAGGTTTATCCCTTTAAGTATTTCGTTATTCTCAATACCTGCTTTTACATCTTTTACTTCTAACATTTTATTTCCTTATCCAACTGAATTTTCTAATTTCATCTCTATAAGTTTAACTGCTTCCACTGAAAATTCGAGTGGGAGAGTCTTAAACACATCTTTACAAAAGCCGTTCACAATCAATGACACTGCTTTTTCTGGTTCGATTCCACGTGACTGTAAGTAAAACAGTTGATCAGCGCTAATCTTTGAAGTACTTGCTTCGTGTTCCATAACAGCTGTTGGGTTTTTAACATCGATATAGGGAAAGGTGTTTGCTTCGCATTTATCACCAATGAGCATGGAATCACATTGAGAAAAATTTCTCGCTCCAGTGGCACTAGGTAGAATCTTCACTTCACCTCGATAAATATTTTTTGAATCATCAGCAGAGATCCCCTTAGAGATAATGGTAGACTTGGTATTTTTACCAATATGAATCATTTTGGTACCAGTATCGGCCAGCATTTTATTATTAGTGAGGGCGACTGAATAAAACTGTCCTTGAGAATTATCACCTTTTAAAATGCAACTAGGGTACTTCCAAGTGATAGCAGAACCAGCTTCAACTTGGGTCCATGAGATTTTAGAATTTACACCGTCACATAAACCACGTTTAGTGACAAAATTATAGATTCCACCTTTCCCTTCTTTATCTCCGGCATACCAGTTTTGAACAGTAGAATATTTTACTTCGGCGTTATCCAGAGCCACGATCTCAACAATCGCTGCGTGAAGTTGATTTTCATCCCTTTGGGGAGCGGTACATCCTTCAAGGTAGTTAACATAACTTCCTTCGTCCGCAATAATAAGTGTTCTCTCAAACTGACCTGTTTCTTTCGCATTAATTCTAAAATAAGTAGAGAGATCCATCGGACAGGTCACGCCTTTTGGAATATAGACAAATGATCCATCAGAAAAAACGGCTGAATTAAGAGCGGCATAAAAATTATCTGCAGTAGGAACAACCGTTCCTAAGTATTTCTTTACCAGTTCGGGATGATTTTCAACGGCTTCAGAGATAGAACAAAAAATAACTCCTACTTTTTCTAAGTCTTCTTTCCATGTAGTTCCTAAACTGACGGAATCAAATACAGCGTCAACGGCCACTCCTGAAATTCTTTTTTGTTCTTGCAGAGGAATACCGAGTTTTTCGAATGTGGCCAGCAACTCTGGATCTAAATCATCCAAGGATTTGGGCGCTTCTTTTTGTGATTTAGGTTTTGCATAATAATACAGGTCTTGAAAATCAATCTCAGGAACGTCAAAATAAGCCCACTGAGGAGGACTCATTTTTAGCCATTGTTTGTAAGCTTTAAGGCGATATTCTAATAACCATTCAGGTTCATTTTTTTTCTGAGAGAGCAATGTGATGATCTCTTCATTTAACCCTTTGGGAAATTCTTCCATTTCAATATTTGATTCAAATCCCCATTTATAATCTTCATTTAGTTTTTCTTTAATTTCATCCATGGATGACCTCTCTTAGTACTGTCTCAGGTGTTCGATTTTCAAATAAATCTGCCAGACTCAGGCCTTGCATATAGCTGACGAGGGAATGATTTAAATTACTAATCGGCCCTGTGATATTACAAGTGCTCACTAGTTTACAGGCCATATCTTTGCAATCTGTAGTCACTTTTTTGCCTTCAATAATTTCATATATATTTAAATAATTAATTTGGGATAAATTCGTTTTTAATTGATAACCACCCTTAACACCTTGCGTAGATATCAATATTTCGTGTGCCGCCAAACTTTGCATCACCTTTGATATGGTATCAAAGGGGAGTTTATAGCGTTCACTCAACTCTCTCGAGGTGACTGAAGTGCCATTTGCTTGCTCATAGAGGTGATTGAGGGCTATGAGGGCATACTCAATTTTTTTATTTATTTTTATAAACATAATAAATAGGTTCTTTTTTGCCCTATTTCTAACATCTTGGAATTATTAATGCAACATTAATGTTATAATAATCCTATGGAAATTAAATTTAGAAATGCTGTTGCTTTTGATGAGATTGTCAGCATTATAGAAAGATCTAAACCTTCCCAGACAATTGTTTGGCAAAACTCGAAAAAAAAGAGAAATGTCTTTAGTTGTCATCTCATCAAAATAAGTGAGGATCTTCAAAGTGTGCGCTTTCACTTAAAAGACTATAACGAATCCCTTCTTATGGATCATGTGGTTTATTTTAAATTGAGTTATAATCATTCCCTTTTTAAAGGTTTGGTTATCGGGATAGAAAATAATATTGTTTCGATCCATATCCCCAATGAAGTGAAAACAATGGATCATAGGCAATTTCCCAGAGAAATATTCCTGCCGAAAGATGACAAACAAGTGCTCATTGAATTATCCGAAGAGATTGGAGCTCCAAGTTCTCAGCGCCTGAAATTTACAGTGCTTGATATTTCTCAAGGAGGGATTTCAATTATTGTTTCCGAAAATAATTACCAGCTAATGCATCAATTAGAGCATCAAGTTCTTTTGAGTCTTGGAGATTATGAGCTTAGCACCCCAGTGCTGCTCGATCGACGCTATCATCAAAAATTTCGCTATAGAATGCGGGGTAAAATTATCAAGGCCAATAGGTTTGGTTTCAAATTTTTAGAAGCTATACCTGAGTCAAGCTTTGAGCGTTTTATTAATCAACGTTAACTCTACATTCGCTCAGGAACTTTTATTCCAAGTACAGCCAGACCCTCTTTAAGAGTTCGTGCCACACCACGACTTAAGTCTATTCTTGCTGCTTTTAATTCCTCCGACTCAGCTCTGGCGATTGAGCACTCGGCATAAAAAGAATTATAGGCACGGGCAAGATGATAGAGATACTGGCAAAGCATATGTGTTTTGTTTTGCTCAAGACAGCTTTGGATGACCTGGTTAAAGAGCATGAGTTGATTAATGATATTAAGCTCAAGCTGATTTTGAAGTAATGCATAGTCGCTCTCGGCCTGGCAATCGATTTTTTTTACTAACGAGTTAATACGTGCGTAGGTGTACTGGATGTAGGGACCAGACTCGCCATCAAGTTTGAGCCACTCATCCATATCAAAAACAATTTTTTTATTGCTATCCACACGAGTCATTCCGTATTTTATAGCCCCGCTGGCGACAATATGTGCAATTTCTTTAATTTCATCCGCGGGCCACTCGTTTTGATACTTATGCAGATATTCTGAGACGATTTTAAGCTCCATCTGATCAATAAGGTCTTGCAGAGGAATGATATTACCCTTACGAGAACTCATGGCCCCATCCGTAAGCTCCACCATCTCATATTGTAGATGTTCACAATTTTTTGCGTTCTCAAAGCCCATCAACTCTAATGTTTTAAAAACTTGTTTAAAATGGAGGCTTTGTCGATTATCAACCACGTAAAGACTTTTTTCTATTTTATTGTCTACAAACTTTTTTCTTGCCAGCTCAAGGTCTTTAGTTGCGTAGAGACCTGTACCATCTGATTTAAGAAGAAGACAAAAGCCTAATTTATGATCAGAGAGATCAATTCCAATGGCCCCTTGGTCTTTAACAAATAAACCTTTTTCATAATATTCTTCAACTAAAGATACGGAACTTGCGTCTACATCACTCTCCCAGTACCAGGTATCAAAAGTGACATCGGCCCACTTATAGACATCTTGCATGAGTTCAATAGACCACTGACGTGTTTCTTTCCAGAGATCATAATATTCACCCTGACCTTGGTGGAGTTCTTTTAAAATTTTGGTGAGCTCCGTTCTGTTTTGCTCTTCTTTATCAGTTCCTCTTTGTTCTTCAAGTAGATTGTTGGCAGCGGTGTAAAGTGTCCCAAGCCATGCCCCTTTGCGCTCTTTAGGGGGAGTCTCTTTGTTATGTTTTTTATAATACCAAAGACATTTGGCCACATGAGTTCCCACATCCCCTGGAAAGGTGGTGCTTAGTGTTTCCACTCCTGCATATTGATAAAGCTTTACAATGGCATCCCCAAAACAAAGATTTCTCATATGTCCCACGTGGAGTTCCTTATGAGTGTTTGGCTGTGAGTATTCAACCATGGTTTTAGGAGCATTTTTAACTAATTTCTGTTTAAAAAAGTCTCCGGAGTTTATATCAGCTAAAATCAGTTCACTGACTTTGCTATGATTGAGATAAAAATTTAAATAAGGCCCAAAGATTTTAGGTTCGGCTATTAGTTCGCTCTCTGACAAACATTCTTTTAATTTTTCTGCAGCTTGGGGAGGGGCCATTTTAAGTTCTTTAGCAAGTAAAAAACAAGGAAAGGCGACATCACCCATATTTGCTTTCGGTGGAGGGGCTAATAATTTATAAACTTGTTCAAGCTCCAAAGAGGTCAGATTGAGCTTGGTGAGTGCTTGACTGATAAGGTCAGCTAACTCTAAGTAGATTTTATTATGTAATTCAAATTTCACAGATCATCCCAATATTTAATAATTAAACAAAAATATCCGATATTTATACCATGAAGCTTTTAAAAATAGAATTATTGATCCTCTCTCTTTTCGTTTGTTTGAGTTGTTTTGCCCAAGAGGTTGCAGATGAAGAGGAAGCCCTCGATATCACTCTTCAAGATCCCTTTCTATCCATCAAATACCAAAGGGGAGAGTACTTGGTCTATGATTGTGTGGATAAGCACTGGGTGTGCACTGGAAAGCCTGAATTTAACAACTGTAATGAAGCGCGAGATATAGCTCAATATGAAAATAGAAATAAACTGCCGTGTGCTTCGGTTAAGGGTTTTAGTTCTGAGGATGAATGTAACAAGATTCAAAAGCGGCTGACCAGTTCAGGGTATGATGTACGGTTTTGTAAATCTTCTGAGCTAAGAGAGCTTGAAAAAGTTTTTTAGATATCTTTTTTCATTAAAAAATGCGGGCCTATCTCAGGTATGGCAAATTCATCAGAAATAACTTCGAAACCCACTTTTTTATAAAACTCTACTGCACTAGAGCGTGCATTACACCATAGAATATCTACATTATTATTTTTTATAATGGGAAATGCTGTTCTGAGTAGAGCTGAGCTTAAGCCTTTTCCTTGATGCTCTGGTAGGGTGGCCATCCCTCTTAATCTATACTGATAACTTTGAGGAATTTTTTCATTCTTCGTAAAATAAAAGCTAGCGATGCTTGCTAATTTGTCATCAATAAAGCCACCAAGGTGAAAGGTGTGTTCATCAAAATCATCTTTAAAATGACAACTCTCCATGGGGGAGTTTGGTCTGAGAACATGCTGTCTTATTCTATATGTATCTTTGGGTTCAATTTGTTTGACTATCATGGCACTACTATACCCCTAGTTTGTTAAATAAAAAGCGAGCTGCGCCATTTAGCGTACCTTGCGCATGAGAACTTCGCCGCCAAGTTTTGATAAGGTTTCAGAAAATACCTCTATAACAAGGTCGGGAATTTTAGTTTTTTCCCCTCGCCACTTTGAATGAGCATAAAACAAACAGCGCTCATCAACTTTTTTAATTTCGAATTCTCCTTTAAGTCCTGTGAAAATTCCCGTGGGAAATACAAAAGGGTAAACACCTGGCTGAGTGGGCCTATCAACGATAATATGGACGATCATAGGAAAAGGAAGCAACATATGATCGGCCCTAAGGGTGAAGAGTTTGTTTTTTTCATTGTATTCCGATCTATTGATAAATGAAATCCACTGGGAATAATTCTCAAGCATGGAGAGTTTTCTTAAAACTTTGGTGCAAGTTTTGGGGTGAAGAGCAACAGCTTTAAGTTTAAACTCTTGTTCTTTTTTTATTGTTGTTACATTTGCATCAGCTAGGACTTCCCCTTTTTCCAGATAGTTTTTCTCGGTTTTTGAAAGTTCCCACCGCTTGCCTAAGTATTTTTGAATAGCATCGTCGGCGTTGGCGATGAAGGGAAGAGTCATGAGTAAGCATAATATTTTCATGCATCTATTATCTGAGAAAATAGAAATAACGCAATTAGACTTTTCACAATGCCACACACAATTTAATCTAAATATCTGAAAACATGTAAACTAAAGTAAAAGGAAGTACTGACGTGGCCATAAAAGAAGTAAAGCGTAAGTCTAAAAAGGTCAAAGAAGCTGAAATTGAAGCCAAAGATCAGAGGTGGCATTGTCGAAACCGAGTCACTCTTGTATTTGGCTCAAATGATGTTGAAGACCTAGATACCTATATATACACCGAACATTCCCTTAAGTTTAAGACTGTTGAGTTTCATCAAGCTAAATCCAAAGCAATAGAAGAAATTCTAGATAACTGTATTGATGAATTTTATCGGGGACATGTCACTGAGGTAAGAACCACTCTTAGTGAGGATGGAGAGACAGTGACCATTCAAGACAATGGTATTGGCTTTCCTCTTGGTAAAGTGCCTATGGTTTATTCGGAATTTAGAACAGGCTCAAAATTCAAAGATCAAGAAGTGGACGAAAAAGGTTATCTTCATCGTACATTAGGTCAAAACGGACTGGGGGCAGCAGCGACGTGCTTAACCAGTGATGAATTTATAGTAACGGTGAAACATTATAATTCAAAGAAAGAACAAACGTTTAAGTTTTTAGATGGTGCTTTAAAGATTAATAAATCCAGGCCTAAACCTTTTAAGGGGGCGAGTGGAGTTAAGATTCAAATCAAGCTGGCTAAAGAAGTTTATAAAAATATCAAAATCGACAAAGATCTTCTTGAGAAAAGAATCATCGATCTCGCTTATAATAACCCAGGTCTTAAATTTATTTTTAATGGAACAACTTATCTCTATAAAAAAGGGCTTTATGAACTTGCTCAAAGGGTAAGCCCTGATGGTGCCCAGCTGATTGGTGATGATAAATACACTTTTCAAGGCGTTAATGTTAAGAAAAAGAAATACAAAGGACTTATTGATCTTAATGTATCCGTCGTGCTCGATCCGCGCAGCGAAGAGCGTGAGAAATTCATCTCATTTGTAAATTCTACACCTACTTTTGATGGTGGTTTTCATCATGATCGAGTTAAAAGACTTTTTATTAATATCTTGAAAGATAAATTAGAGCGTGAAGCCAAAAAAGCTAAAGTCGCCTTAGTCGACAATGATGTGCTGGCGGGGATGACCTTCGTTATAGGGGTTATTATGCCAAACCCAAGATTTGAGTCACAAACTAAAAGAAAGCTTGTTCGTGATACTGATTTAGAAAAAGCTATCGAGCAGTTCATGGATAAATACATGAAAAAATTTATCCGTAATAATAAAGATTATCTTGAGCATATTATCGAACGTGCTAAATCGAGAGTTAGGTTCAATGCTCTAAAAGATGCTTCTAAAAAAGGACGTAAGCAGAAAAAGCAAAGAGTGGAGAAGCTGCTTGATGCTAACGAGAGAAAAGATCGCTCTCAATGCACCCTTTTTATTTGCGAAGGGGACTCTGCGATTGGTGGTCTTCGGTCTGCTCGAAATAAGCTCTACCAAGGTGGGATTGCCTTGCGTGGTAAGCCCATGAATGTTACCCAAGCGACTATTAAAGATGTACTCAACAATCAGGAGTTTTCGGATATCATGGCCAGTGTTGGTTTAGTTATTGGACAACCGGCTATCATGGATGAGCTGAGGTATTCTAAAATAGTTTTTCTCGCTGACTCGGATGTAGATGGGGGGCATATCAATACCCTTTTAACGAATTTCTTTTTTACCTTCTGGCCTGAGTTATTCGAATATGGCTGCATTCAAATAGCCAAAGCACCTTTGTTTGAGATCATTACCAATAAAGAACCTATCTACGCAGAAAGTGAGTCTGAATTAGAGAAATATAAGAAAGATAAATCGATCACAATCAAAGAGATTCAACGCAACAAAGGTTTAGGGGAGATGTCTGCTGAAGCTTTTAAGTATGTACTCAACCGCGAAGAATATACAAAAATTACGGTAGAAGATCTTGCTGAAGCTAAAAACATGCTTCACACTTGCTTTGGAAAAGACACTCAGCTGAGAAAAGATCTCTTGCTCGATACTGAATCTTACACTCAGGGTGAAAGCAAGAAAGCAACACCGACGAAAACCTCTAAAAAAACCACAAAGAAAAAAACAACCAAAAAAGTGGCTAAAAAAGCTGCAAAGAAAAAAGTGGCTAAGAAAGCAACTAAAAAAACAACCAAAAAGAAAGCTAGTAAAAAGAAGTAAAGGTTAAAGATGGACGAAATATACTTACACTCATTAGATGCAGTTCCACTATCAGCGATTGTAAAAGACGAATACAGAACCTATCAAATTTATACATTGATGGACAGAGCGATACCTCATCTCCAAGATGGCCTTAAGCCAAGTCAAAGACGAATTCTTTTTACACTTTGGAGAAATCAATCCAAAGGACTTATGAAAGTTACAGGTTTAACAGGTCTTGTTCTCACCCTTCATCCCCATGGGCCTGCTTCTATTGAAAGCTCTATCGTAAACCTTGCACAGGATTATACTTTTTCAAATAACTATCCACTTATTGATAAGAAAGGTTATTTTGGTGAAAGGATGGAGACCCAAGCAGCAGCTGGTAGGTATATCGAATGTAAATTAGGTGAAGTGGCAAAACTACTTCTTTTTGATGATATGAATCAAGTTGAAATGGTTCCCAATTATGATGAAAAAGTGATGGAGCCCTTGGGGCTATTGCCAAAGCTTCCTATGATGCTTCTTAACGGAGCAGAGGGAATTGGAACAGGGTTTTCATCTGTGATCCCGAGTTTTAACCATAAAGACATTATCAAGTCTATGATTCAGTTTGTAGAAACAGGTAAGCCAAAAAAGATAAAGCCATGGGTGAGAAATTATAATGAAGATGTAGACGTTGAGCGCTCAGGTAAAATTCAATTTCATATGGGCTTTAAAGAGATTGATGGCAAGATCTTTATCACTGAACTTCCAAGAGGTTATGACGCTAAAAAGGTTTATAAGTTTCTTAATAAACATATTGATAACGATTTTATTAAAGACTATATCGATTCGACTGTAGATAACGATGTAATGATAGAGTTAGTTTTCAAACGTGGGCAACAACCTGAACTTGAAGAAGTTCAGAAGGTTATGGGGACTTCATCTTCGTTATCTCCTAACTACACATTAATTTCTGAGCGCGGAGTAAAAGTCCTCGATAAACCAGAAGACATCATAGAAATATTTACCACTGAGAGAATTAAAATTGTAAAAAGGCGTTATGAGTTACTTATTCAAGATGCCAAAGAAAGATTGAATAAAAATAATGAAATTATTCGCTTTATAAAACAAAAACATTACGCTGTAGCCGAGAAGAAGGCTAACCGAAAAGCCTATGTTGAATATCTGAGTAGTAAAAAATTCCATTATGCAGAGTATTTAGCAGATATGGCCATCTATCGAATGACAAAAGATGAGGTCAGTAAGCGAAATCTCATGATCAAAGATGATAAGGCCAAGATTGCTGCTTGGGAGAAAATTGTCGCCAGCCCTGCTAAAGTAAAAAAAGAGCTCATCAATGAACTCAATGAAGTGGGGACAAAATTAGATGAGATCATGAAGGCCAAGGACGCAGCTAAAAAAGCAGTTTATAAAAAAATTGCCAAGAAAACGAAAAAGAAAAGAAAAACTAAAAAATAGTATTTATTTACTTAAGTAAGTTAAGGATTGCACCGATATTTCGTTTATGAAATTTGTTATTGTACTCATCGTTTTGAATTTGTTCTTTATTTACCAATTTGCTGGTAAAAAAGATCAAGCTCAAGTAGGGCCTACCCAAACGGCTAAGATATTCTTTAACTCAGAAAAATAAAAAGAGGTCGTTGCGACCCCTTTTTATTTCTTTTCTTTGTTCGCCCTCTGACTTATTCGTCATGAGTTATTTCGTATTCATGTCCATTAACTTTCATAATTTCTTTATCAGGGTACATCTCTAAAGTTATTTTAACTGCTTGCCCAGCTTCTTTTTGGGTGGGGACAGAAGCAATTCCTCGAGATATGTCCACATTATATTTAGATGATATTTTTGTGATGTCATTTTCTTTTGGGAATTGATTATCGTTATAGCGACCAATGGTAGGGTACATAACTGAATCTTCTTTTGAAGAATTGTCGTGATAGAGCCCAAGAAAATGTCCCATTTCGTGTAAGACAACCGTTGTGAGGTCATACCCCCAGCCACCATCAGTTGCGAAGGTATAATAATCATAGTTCAGTAAGATATCAGCTTGATCTATTCGTATATAAGAAGAATATTGGGTGCCATTTATTTGGGTGACAGCTAAGGCCGTTGAAGGCAGTTCTGCGGGCCAATCATATAATTTGTACACTCCATAAAGCCCATCGTTATAGCTGGACAAGCCAGTTCGTGGATTTAGGTTTTCATTGCTGGTCGTAAAAAAATTGATTTTATTCTCAGTAGATTCTTCCCAGTTATCAGCCGCTAGATTAATGGCTTCAGTTTCATTGGCATCAAAATCGTTACTAATCTTTAAGTTAAGAGGAAAGCTCTTGGTCCATTTCGTAGGAAGGTTACCGGATGAGTAAGCTGCTGAGCCACCATAGGTGAGATCAGTATCTTCTGGTTGTTTACAACCAAATAATAAAATCAATATTAAAAAACAATAAATTTTCAATCTTAAGCCCCAGTAAATGTCTTACTGTTCTTATCGGGCTTAAGAGTGAGAATCTTTAGCTAAAAAGTCAGGTATTATGTCTATTTGCTAACGTCTTAATTTTACTTAGCGTTTTGGTGATCTTTTAAAAATTGCTCAATTCCACTGTCAGTCAATGGGTGATTGAAAAGCTGATTCAAAACCTTGTAAGGGATAGTGGCCACATCAGACCCGACTAAGGCAGAGGCTTTGACATGATCAGTATGGCGAATGGAAGCAGCAAGAATTTTAGTTTGATAACCATAGTTATCATATATATCTTTAATTTCGGCAATGAGATGCATTCCCGTCTGTCCTATATCATCTAGTCTGCCGATGAAAGGTGAAACATAAGTCGCCCCATTTTTTGCAGCTAAAAGAGCTTGATTGGCACTAAAAACCAGAGTGATGTTTGTTTTAATATTATTTTTAGTTAGATCGGCAAGAGCTATCATCCCATCTTTGGTCATAGGCAATTTAATGACAACATTCTCATGAATTTTGGCAAGCTCATAAGCTTCCTCTAACATTCCCTTAGCTTCGGTAGAAATGACTTCTGCTGAGATCGGGCCGTCGACAATTTCTGAGATTTGCGTGATGAGTTCTTTTTGGGAGATACCCGACTTTGCCACTAGGGAAGGATTCGTAGTCACTCCATCAATGAGTCCCCATGCATAGGTCTCTTTAATCTCTTCTAAATTACCTGTATCAATAAAAAACTCCATGCCTTCTCCTTTAAGTATTTGATTAAATTTATTTTTTTGTAATAATAGAAGTAATGAATAGATTTTCCAAGAAGCTTTTTTTAGTATTTTTGACTCTCACCATTCCAGCGTGGCTTTCCGCGACAATCCTAGTTCCAACCTTACCCGAAGACGGAGTCGTAGAAAAAGAGAATCAAGGTCTCATTGATCCAGATGTGGATTATACTAAATTTTACGGACGAGTCACTGATAAGGACGATACAGGCCGCATTATCAAGGTGAAAACGGAAAATAATAATAGCAAGTTTTTAAAAGCTGGTGACGTGGTTCATTTTAAGGTGAATAATCACGAAGACACCCGCTTCTGTAAAGCTTCTGTTAGGTCTGTTGAAGATTATTATTTTAGCCTCTATGTACAAGATTTTTCAGGTTGCTGGAAAGATCGCTATTTCCCTAGGGGTCTTCAGTTGAACTTTGAGTCTCCGCTTATGGCAAAGAGAGTTTTTGAAGCAAGTGAATATAGAAAACTGCTTCTTCTTAGAAAAGATGGCTTTCTCAACCAGCTTAATAATATCAATAATTTTTTATGGACCTTTGATCAACAAAAACTAAAAACTGCTGCTGAGTTTGATCAGAGAATAAATGAACTCAAAAGACAAAAACAAATTGCCCTCGATAATATCTTACAAAAAAAACAAGAAAGCCTTTCGTTGCAAACAGAGTTAGTCAAAAAACTTGACGTTATTGATGAGTCTCTTGATCACTATCGCGTTGAGAGACGTGAGTTTCTCAAAGATCGCTGGGTCATGGATAACGATACAGGCTTACCCTTCGACCGTAGACCTCAGGTGCCTAAAAAGCCCTAATATCCATCATTTGTATAGTTCAAGTGAATTGATGCTAACTTTTGTAAACAAAGTAGTGTCGAGCTATAACATTTACTTACAATTCGCAGAATTTCATGGCCCGAAATCCAGAACCTTTTAAAATAGATGAGAAACATATAGAAAGGAGTTTTATAATGTTTAATCTTAAAGCAATGCTGAGCTTAGCGCTCTTAGTGTTTACACTGCCAGCATTTAGTCAGAACTTCGAGGGATTTAATAAACGTTTTGAACTAGTAAGGGACAATACGGATCAAGTAACTTTTGTTAAAATGAAACTTGGTCAACAAACAATAGATTTACGTCCTTACCTAAGTCAACTCAAAGAAGATGTCCTCAGAGAAATTCGAAGAATGAATTCCAAATCATTTTCTAATGATATGGAAGAGCTTGTTGATAATCTCACTGATGGGACAGATTTAAAATCAGATGAACAGGCTGAAAAAGTTTTACTTGTGGTAAAATCGATTAATAACTTAAGAGATGTGGATGTTGAGAAATTCTTTAGAGGTGTTAAAACAAAAAACGTCTTAGAGTATTTTCAACAAGAACTACAAAAAGCATTTGAGCGATATTCACTTTTTAATATTGCGGTGACAGATGACGCCAGATATTTTTATAAAAGAAATGTAACTTATGAAGTTGTAAAAAAGGCGCTAGATTTTGCTAAAAAACAATTTGGTGAAGTACCTCTACTCAATATGGCAAGCTATGTTATTGTGACTGTTCACGATATGCTGTTAGAACAAAGACTCTTTCACCAAAACATGCTTCTCCACTATCTTGAAAATACTAAACCTCAAGATATCGGACTCACGGTAGATGAAGCAGATAGAATTTTTTCATCTATTTATGAATCAAGGATATCAGCGCTTAATTTACCTGAATCTAACCGAGCCGCAGATAACTGGACTCGCTATGGTTTAAATAAGTTCTATGAAACAGTCAGATACGCAAACAATTGGTTACGATCTGAGAATGGAACCTTTGACCAAATTGGAAAACGCTATAATTTTGCCTTTGTAGAAGTTGTAGAGAATGGAAAAAGAGTCGTTAAGAATCTTGTGCAAACGAAGCATAGCTTTTCTTTTCAAATGGCCACTGCCTATTATGTCGACGAGCCGGGAAAAGTAAGACGCTTTAGATCACTTCTGAATCTTGCACAATTTGGTTTTAGCTTTATTTCACTGCCTAGCTGGCTTAAAAATCAAGTCAATGGCTTTGTTGATTCTTACTACAAGGAACAACAATTATTAGAAGGGGCTTTGATTGGTCATTTTGAAATGAATGGACAGCCTTCAATGGCAAGCCAATTACGCTCTCAAATTATCAATCCTTATATGAAATTCTAATTTATCCTATCTGATATGGGCACCAAATTTCTTGGTGCCTACTTTAAACCGACTGACTATCGTGGTGAGATTTAGCTTCAACTATCACTGATATTTGTAGAAAATTTTACTTAGACCTAAGTTTTTCCTTCTT
>CEQY01012867.1_pt1 | contig 17382 bp, 18 predicted proteins | sample 361391 | NCBI WGS metagenome assembly CEQY01 (sample SAMEA2621075, study PRJEB7988) | marine metagenome | isolation source: saline water (ENVO:00002010), including | reverse complement strand
ACCAGAAGGCCGGGGGTTCAAATCCCCCAGTGTCCACCATTATCCTCCAAAGACACTGGCAGTGCTTACTGCATGCTCACAATGTTACTCAAGGTTGGGATTGGTAACTAGAAATTATACCAAGCAGGATTAAACCGAGCCATCCGCCGACAATTAAGCAAAATGGCGGGAAAATTGTTCGCAGCAAAGGGTTACTATCTGTTACTAGGTAGTCACCAATTCCCAATGCCATCAAACCAGTGATTACCGGAATTAAGTGGTAAAACCACGCCAAATTACTAGCATATCGCTCAACCTCTTCGACTGGCCTGGTTGTGGGTCCGCCTGTTTGATCAAGCAGTATGGAGCATGTAGGACATATTGTCCATTCTGGATCCACGGCGATTTTACATTCTGGACAGAAAATCATTGATGTTGCCTCGGATTGGGGTTAGTTGCGTATTCTCACTCAAGCTCCCCAATTTGATTTAACTTTGCATCACCTTGTTTGGCAAATCAATCTAATCCATAGATTAAGCAGCGATTTGAGGCTAAACTTTCAGATCGTTGAGCATACTTTGCATCACATTACATCTATTCTAACTGGGTTCATTGCCATGTCTTCTTGGTTTTTGGTGGTATTGCTTTGCGCTTTGTACAATACTGCGCATAGGATACCGCAAACTGTAGGTGCGAATAGCAGTGGTATTAACACAGTCAATGACTGACTAATGAAAAATACTACAACACCAAATCCACCCAAAAACATGCCCAGCAAATTTGCTAACGGCAAGGCTCCGTTTGTGTCTATCAATTTGTTCTTCATAAGCATTAGAACTGACGGGAGGTATATGAAGGACTGTTTTTTCCATTTATATAGCCAAATACCCAACTTTTTGGATGGTGTAAATTAATTTTGATTACCATGAGAACGGTTCCTATTACGGCGTCTTCTTGGCGACCTTTGCCGGTTTGAATTATTATTTCCCCGACTTTGCGACGGAGAATTCGGCTTATTTTTTCTTTGCTTACTGCGGTTGTTTTTATTATTGCGGTTTGACCTATTCGGTTTATTGCCGGATTTCCCTGTCTTTATTTTTCCAGGTTTCTGACCAGGCTTTGGAATAGCGCCAACAAAATGGAATTCATGGGATTCATCAACATCGATATCAAACCCAATCAATTGTTGAATACCAACTAAGTATCCAGATTCGGTATCATCACAAAAACCGTACGCAATTCCCGATTTACCAGCCCTTGCGGTTCTGCCTATACGGTGAACATAACTTTCAGGCTCATTTGGTAAGTCGTAATTAAACACATGACTTATATCATTCACATCGATTCCGCGACTGGCAATATCTGTTGCTACCAGGATTGAAGTATGGCCACTCTTGAAATTAGCCAATGCCTTAGTTCGAGCACCTTGACTTTTGTTACCATGGATTGCAGCAGCATTGATGCCGCTTTGATCAAGTTGTTTTACCAAGCGATTTGCTCCATGCTTAGTCCTAGTAAATACGATTCCTTTACTTACTCGCTCTTGTTTGATTATTTTCACAATGAGTCGACGCTTGTCAGCCTTTCTAACAAACATTATTTTCTGAGCAATTCGCTCAACCGTGATCTCTTCAGGGCTAACATCAACTTTGACCGCATTGTGTAAGAAAGAGGCAGCTAATTCAGCAATAGATTTGGGCATTGTTGCGCTAAATAACAGATTTTGGCGTTGTCTTGGTAGTAGTTTAAGCACTTTTTTAATATCCCTAATGAAGCCCATATCCAGCATTTGGTCTGCCTCATCTAACACAAAAAATTCTACTCTGCCCAAATCAATGTAGCCTTGACCGATTAAATCTAGCAATCTGCCTGGAGTTGCCACTAAAACATCAATGCCTTTCTGTAATGCTCTGACCTGTGGATTTTGCTTAACTCCCCCAAAGATGACTTTGTGTCTAATATCCAAATGTCCACTGTAGGCGGAAAATCGCTCATCAATTTGGGCGGCTAGTTCACGGGTTGGCGAGAGTACTAGAGCGCGAATATGACGCTTACCTTGCGGCTTTGCGCGACTTATTATTTGTAATACTGGAAGAGCAAAAGCCGCGGTTTTACCTGTTCCGGTCTGAGCCACACCAAGCACGTCTCTTCCTTCAAGTAGTGGTGGAATTGCCTGAGCTTGCACTGGAGTTGGTGTTGTATAACCTTCTTGTTCTACAGCAAGCAGGAGTTTTTTTGATAATCCTAATGATTGAAAGTCTTGCATTTAATGTTCCCCAGTAGAGTCACAAATTGTAACAATGCTAACTCCTAGGATTATGTCTGTTTGGCTTATTACCTAAAACTAAGTAGGTCAGTTTACTCTCTGTAGTGTTGATTCTAACCAGTCGATTCAACCGCGGTTGAAAACAAATGTCAATTATTTTGATGCTGTTTGATAATTGATTGGTAGGCTTTGCCACTGGCTCTTAGAGTACGTGTTTGAGTTTCATAATCGACGTGATACAAACCAAAACGCATGGAGTATCCTTCAGCCCACTCAAAATTATCCATCAATGACCAGTGATAGTATGATTTGATATCTATTCCTTCTTGGATTAATTTGGCAATCATCCATAGATGTCGTTTGAGGTGCTTTGGCCGTAGATTATCTTCTTTGTCAGCAACGCCGTTTTCGGTTATCTCAATTGGGAGATTTAGTTTACTAAGCCATTTACTGGCTCTATCAAGACCTTCTGCATACATTGGGTAACCGAATTCAGTGACCGTTTCATGGTTTCTTGACGGTAGATCTATTTCGGTGGTCTGTGGTAAGAACGGACTAGTCAAAACGTGAGTGTAATAATTTAGGCCGATAAAATCAGCGGAGTTTTTGACCTGTTTTACGGAAACCCCATACATTCTGCCCTTTTTCAAGGCAGATATTATTGCCCCATTCCAAATATAATTTAGGGCGAAACTTGTTAGCCAATGTAATAGGTTCCACCTTCGGTAAGGGTCAAAAATGGTAACATTCTTGGCTAATCCAATGTATGAATCTGGAGACATTTGCTTTAATTCATGGTAAACTTCTCCATGGGCAATCATAACATTCTTCATTACGCGTATTGCTTTGATTGGTGAACGCTGGCCAGGAGGGAACATCCCCATGTGGTATCCCATGATGGAAAACACATCTGGCTCATTAACAGTACACCACTTTCTAACCCGGCTTGAAAAGTATGGAAACAACTTCTTACAGTAATTCTGGAAGTGAACTATGTTTTCTCGATTATAAAATCCGCCTAAATCTTCGAACCATACTGGGTGAGAAAAATGGTGTAGGGTTATCATTGGCTCAATACCTTTGGCAATCAGTGAATCAATCATTTGTGAGTAGACTTCAATCGCAGCTTCATTCCACTCTCCTTGTACCGGCTCTATTCGGCTCCATTCGATGGAAAATCGATAACTGTTGACGCCTAATTCTGATAGCAATTCATGGTCTTTGGCCCATAAGTTCCAATGGTCACATGCCTTGCCACTCTGTTCTTTACCTTCGCGTTGTTCAAACTGAGTCCAATTGTTAGTATTATCTCCTTCTATTTGATGTGAAGCAGTTGCAACACCCCAAACAAACCCCTCCGGCATAGCAATATTCTCTAAGTTTATGTTGGACCAATCAAGGTGGGATTCTGGAAATAGAAAATGTAGCACTGTAACAATCAGTAAGTAACCTCCTAGGCCCAGTAATAACCCACTCGCCAAGTCCATGTATGGGTTAGATTAAATCCGGTTATCAAACTTAGTGTAGGGCAAAGATTCTTGGCTATTCATCATTAGCGTAACTTGGTTGTATCAATGCCTGACTTAGCCGCTGAATTAATTGAAGATGTGTTGGAGTCTGTTGGCGAACAGATTGACAAAAAATTAGGTAAAAGAAACTGGATGAAACCGCTTTACTGGGTTAGTATTGTGATTGTTTTGGGTTTCCCAATAGTCTATTATTTTTGGTAACTTTCACGTCTCGAGATGGCAATTAATCCAAGTCCTAGCGCCGCAATGCTTGCTAGTGCAGTGAAACCCGGTGCATCTTCTTCATCGACATCACAGCCATCGTCCAAAGCATCAACTCCACCCCAATTGCCGTCATTGTACCAACATGAGGACCAAGTCTTGAACCAATCACCGTGTGGATAGTTGGTATTGTTGCCTTCAGCATCAGTCGCTTTTACTCGCCAGTTTACGTAGGTATGGTCGGATGGGGGTGTAATAGAAATCGAGTGGACTCTGTCGTCTATCTCTGCTTCCATAATAACGGGGGGATCACAAACTCCATCATTGGTACAAACCTGAGTTATCATTTCAAATGTCGTACCGTTGTCATATGCTTCTTGACTCATCTCAATAGTCAAACTCCACTTGACCTTGTCGACAGATGGAGAATCTCTCTCTAGAACCAAAAACGGGACATCATCTCCTTCTGGATTAACATCTTGACCACCCTCTGTTGCTGCACCTTGTGTGCTTGGCAGGGTTAAAAGCATCAAAACGATGAGCATCACCAGTCCTCTCTTGGCCATATTTTAGGCACATTACGTTGCTATTTAGGATTAAGCATTGGGTGTTTGCAAAATGGTTGATGATTAACAATAGTTTGGTGCTTTAGTGACTAAACATTGATGTGTAGATGGTGCTAGCGCCCATTTACTTGTTGGCCATATCGTGATAAAGTAGGATGGTTTAGGTGATATTGTGAAATCAACTTTTAGACTGATGGGAATTGCTGATTTTATCACTCTTGTGAATGGTTTGCTTGGGGTGGCAGCACTAATGTTCATCATACTGGCTGTTGAACGTTTACAAGAGCCATATTTTGCTGACGGTGTAAAAACTAATTACATCTGGGGTGCAATGACGTGTATCATACTTTCAGTTATCGGCGATATTATTGATGGGCCAATCGCTAGAAAGTATTCAAAAAGAAAACTGCTTGGTGGAACTTTAGATGTAATGTCTGATTGCATTTCTTTTTGTGTTGCACCTGCATTACTGATGTTTGTCATGTTTGGCAGATGGGGAGAAGCATCGCCAGCATGGACAATCTCACTTGGTATTGCGGCTGCCTGGATTATTGTAACAGGAATGCTGAGGCTAGCTCGATTTCAGTATGAGGAAGCATCAGATAAAGTCTACTTCCATGGTTTGGCTTCTCCGGGAAACGCCATGGTACTAATCACGGTTGCTGCGCTAATTTGGTTGCAGCCTGCGACTGGACTTGGCCCGGATGTTTCCACAGAATGCATTTTTTGTTTTGAGCCAAGCAACTCATCTGTGGAGAAACCATTTTTTGATTTTATTATTTTGCCAGTGATGTTTATTTCTGGAGGATTAATGATTGCTGACCGTAAACTGCCAAAAAATAAGCACGGCTTACCAATGAAAATTTCGGCTATACAGGGCTTAGCAATATTGTTCGGTACTTTGTTATCATGGGTACATTCCACTGATGCTGGAATTGATCTAGGAGATACTAAACCCCAGTTTTTGTTGTACTCAATCTCAGCAATATTATTGATCTTTTACATTATCACAGGGCCAAAGCAATCTGAATTACAAGAACGTCAACAACTTACTGAGTCAGAATAGCATCAATTGATTTTTGCTGGCGCTGTTCTAACCTATATTGGACTGTGACGTGAATCATAAACGCCAGCAACCCAATCGAGAAAATTATGTCCCAAGACAATTTGAATATTAGTCTTGGTAAGTTAGGCGATAAGGAGAGATGTAGTGACAACATAGCGATACGAGCCGCCAAAAAGTAAGCAATATATTTCAGATTAAATCCGGCTTGGTAAAACATGCTAAACCACAGTAGTGACATTGCCGCAGCAGGTCCACCACCCATGAAGCCAACCCATCCATTACTTGGTGAGAATCTGTCACCAATATATCCACCATTGAGATATAGATTTCCAGGGTCAACGTCTCTTGGATGAGTTAATCCATTGATCTGACCCAGAGCGGCCCACCAAGTAAACCACACAACAAGCGGTAGGATTGTCAAAATCATTATTCTTGGGATTTCTTTTTCTAAATCTAGTGAGCGAGTGAATAAAAATTTCAATTCATTTTCAAAGAACGACTTGAATGAAATATACAGTGCTATAGTGATTGCTCCAACATAACCACCCCAGCTCATGGTTAACCAACAGAATACTACCAAAGTGATATATTCGATTCCTTGTTCTTGGCGACTAATCTTTTGATAACAAGCGTAAAACAAAATCACTACCATGGATGAAAGTAAAATCCAATCGACTAGATTACTCTCTAAAATCATCAATGAAGGTATTGAAGTAAAGATGCCAAGAACAGAATATTTCTTTATGCGAGTGTTAAGGGATTTAGAACTAAATAGGTATAACATGATTCCCAGGAAAATAAAGCCAGTATTCATTAGCCATGGAATGAAATCTTGTTGAATTGACAAATTGATAATACCTCTAGGCATTGACCAATATAGGGGTGGTGCTCGATAGTGTGCAATGAGAGTGATTGGTATGATGATAAAAGTAAAACTCCAACGTATCAAATTAGAAGATTTTGTTTCGTTTCCAGTCTTGGTAAAGATTGGCGTCAGTAACATTACTAGCATCAATACATTCATCGCAGAGATTCTTGTCTCGGTGAAGATAACTGCTGTTACAAACATGATTATCAAAGCGAAATTTAATTTCATCCGTCTTTCATTTGAAATATTTTTGTTAATCAAAGTATATGCACATAGTGCTAAAAAGGCAATTGGCAATAAATATCCCACAGCGTAGTAAACTAGTGCTAAAGTATCTCTATTATACGAAACGAAAGCAGAGAAAATAAATCCTCCACCAAATATGGAGGCTAATTTAATGGCACTAGATTGGGACATATTCTCCCGTTTTGCCAGCATAAATATCCCAATAATTATCGCTAAAAATGCCAAAACAGAAATTACTAAATCTAAAGTTCGCAAGCCAATTTCATCATAAGTTATTTTTTCCCACTGGATATTATCTCTGCTTAAGTCCTCAAAGTATGGATGGTCATTTTCTTGCATCCATTCATTTCTAGAAATGGTTGCATCCCAATTCCATTGATCTAATTCTTGTGCGTTATCATCTGATATTTCCAAGGCATCAAGCGGGAATTTACCATGTACAGCATGAGGTAATGGTAGTGAAAACAGGAGGGATGGCAAGGTTGCAAGGTCTCGCTGATCAATTTGATTGGGTGAAATATAGTTCTGTTTGATATTTGGCCCCCACATCCAAGCACCAACTTCCCTAATCTCCATGTCGGGTGAACCATGTTGCCCACTAGCAGTAAGTCCGTGGTCTGAAGTTACCACAACAGTCCAATCGTCAGGAACTTTGTCGAAGATGATATTGAAATTATTATCCAACCAAGTTAATTTCTCTCGGTAATCATCGGAATTTTCTACCCCATATCGATGGCCAACGCTGTCTAAGCCTGATAAATGAGCAATTATTACGTTAGGTGGTTGTTCAAAGGTAACACCGGGTTTAGTATTGCTTTTAGGTACCTCTCCATCAAGCCAACTGTTTAGGGTCTCAAACGACTCTGTGTCGCCTCGGTAATAATCAGCATGGCCATACCTATGTTTCATGAAATTTATTTTATCATTATCAGCATATAGGTCGCCCCATACATAATCACCAACAATCCCAACTCGGTAATCATAAATTCCATCATTATCACGATCAGATTCACTTGCTAATGTCCAGCCATCTGGAGTGCCAGGATGTTCTGGGTGAAAATTGCTTAATCCTTCATTGGGTCTTGAAGGTATTCCAGTAGCCATTTCTTTGACACATGATGCGGTCATTGTCAGTGGATTAGTGAGTACATCGAGATAGGTTCCATTGGGAAATACTTGTGAGTGCAGAGTCGGCATCAAATCTTTGTCCAACATTAGATCTCTAACTCCACCATCAAGTACAATGAACAGTAGTCCTTCAGAAAGAGTTTCATCTGGATTTGGGGGCAATTCCACTCCTTCCTCTGGTGCTGGTGCATCAGCAATTATGTATGCGCCAGTGTAAATAAATGAAGGCAGGGCTAAGATAGCGACCATCAAAACCGCAGCAAGGATAAATTTAGGCTTACCAAGTATTGCCCAGTCGGCTTTATCCATATCTTTGAGAATAAAGTTCAATACTTAAATTTCATGTCGACAATCCGAGCATTATCTCATTTAGTGAGTAATATTTCGTGACCCATTATCTAACACCATTCAGGTTTACTGCCGAAACTTCTAATCTTTCGTGAGTGGGGTGTACTTCTATTAATAGCACGGGGACCTCAACAACATGGGCAATATCTTCGGCAATTGATAACGGTAGTTCGATACGTTGCTGTCCAGCATCATATCTAATCCATCCCTCAGATAATCCTAGTTCGTTTGATAATTCATTCAAATCATCATAGGCATCTTCGGTCTCAGTAGGTATGGCACCAAACAATATGGTATCATCATCACTCAGCACTTCGTAGGGTCTCAAGGTGGTTTTTGCTCGTCGGCGAAATCTTGCTCGTAATTGACCAGCATCTTTGAAACTGGCACTACAAAACTTGACATGGAAACTCATATCTTTAGCATATTCCTTCAATTTTAAGGCTAATTCTAGAGAGCCTTCAGCAGCTGCAGTCATGGCTCCGCTGAGATTGAATCCTCTGACATCCATATTATCTTGATTGCCGACAGTAATTTCTAATTCATTTAGATTGAGAAACTGAATATTACTACCATTCATTGAGTCTAATAGTGCTAACAAGTCTGTTTCCTTATCAGGCTCACAAGGTAATTCTATTCCGACATTAATTCCCGTATTATGGCATCCGTCAATTACTGGCAAATATTTTGCGATGGTGCCATCCAATAGATGAAATCTGATTTCATCTAATCCCGCCTCGGCAAATCTTGAACAATTAATTGGATTAAATGGTATTGAGGTATAGAGATGAATGTGATGCTTAGGTCCAAATGCAGCCTTCAATTGTTTGATTGCTTCGAGCGAACGTTCCATGTCCAGCATTGGGTCACCACCAGTAATTCCAGTCCCAGTAGCATTCATTGCTCGACCTTCTTCAATTACTTCTGACCACTCAGAACATCTCCTTTCGTTAGCAAACATATCAGGTGATTCCCGACGATTATCTGATAATGGACAATAGTCGCATCCCCAGTGGCATTTGCCGGTGACAAATAAGACCAGTTTACTACCACGTTGACATTGAATACAACCTTCTGCTTCACCTAGTTCAGCAGGTATTATTTCAGTCACCATCGGCAGTTGTCCAAGCATACTAACACACGCCGCTATTGATTTACGGTTTCAAACCCTCGCACGAATTTACTGTTTACAATCCATTATTCGACTGATTAACCAACGATGAAATCTTCTGTCACCAGTAAGTTCTGGATGAAAAGTAAGCGCTAATTTTTCGCCTTGTAAAACGCCGACAATCTCTTGTGATAAATGAGCTATAGGTTGACATTTCACTGAATCTTGAATAAACCGAGGTGCCCGAATAAAGACCCCAGGGAATTGTTCTGATTCAGACTTGATGGCATGATTACCCATCGGTAATGGTTTGTGATTGAACTTGTCTCTGCTAAGTTCAACCTCTACATTGGTTGATTGTTCTGGTGTTTCAAGAGTAACTTCAACACCTGCTTCAAACGAAAATTTCTGCCTACCCCAGGCGTTTCTGGCGATATCTAAATCGATGAAACGTTCACGCCCTTTAGTTGGTTGAGCAAGTAATATCGCTCCTGCGCAAGTACCTAATACCGGTCTGTTTGGATATTTTGTCATCCAATCAAATAAGCCTTCTAACAGTGATTCACTAAGGCTAGCAATTCGCATGGTTGTGGATTCTCCACCAGGTAAGATTAAACCGTCAATCGATGAGTCAACTTGTTCTGCCTTGCGTAACTCTACTACTTCCACTTCCTGTTGCATTTCCATGCTTGCGTGTTTAATTGCTTGATAATGCTCATGGCGGGCGCCTTGTATCATTGCAATACCGACGCGCATCATGACAATCCGTTGGGTTTGTCCTCTATCAGTGCGACGCTTGTGTACACTAATTGAATAACTATCGAGTCTAGCCCCAACCATGGCAAAGCACGATGGGGATTGCTTCCTTGTTCCCGGACCGGTGCGAATGAATCAGCGATGTCTTGAAGCAATGGCAACACCGGTTATCACTGCTAGAGGTGGTGAGTTTCGAGATGTTATGGCGGACTTGAATTCAGGTTTGCGCTATGCCTTTAATTTGACACCATCCCAACCGGTAAAGAAAACTCATTCTTGGTCTTCAGAAGACGATTATAAAGTGATGGTAGTTTCTGGTAGCGGGACTGCTGCAATGGAGATGTTAATCGCTAATCGTTTCCGGTCTAATGATTTGGTATTAGTTCCGACCAATGGGAAGTTTGGTGAACGAGTCGCTGAGATGTGCAAACGATTTTGTAATGTTAAACATATCAAATATGAATGGGGGAGGGCCTTTGATTTGTATGAGTTGGAGCAACAACTGGAACGTGGTTGTTATGAAGCATTACTGATTTGCCACAATGAAACTAGTTCAGGAATTACCCAAGATGCACCAGCGATTGCTGAGATGTGTAATCGGTACAATACTTCGTTTATTTTGGATGGAATAACTTCGATAGGTGGCCTACCAGTTCACTTGGAGAAATGGAATGTAGAGGCGGCAGCCATGGGTGCGCAAAAATGCACCGCAGGTCCTTCTGGAATTGCAGCAATCGCGTTTACTACTAAATTTTATGAACGCTGCAAAGCGATTAGAGAACAGGGAGATAGTAATGCACTGTTTTATCTTGATATCATATCTGCCTTCAAAAAGGGTGATGACGACCAAACACCCTGGACTCCAGCAATCAATTTAGCAATGGGTTGGTCTGCAGCATTGAATGTCCTGAAAGAAGAAGGATTGGAAAACCGTTGGAACCGGTGTCAAAGTTTAGCAGCAGGTGTGCAAAACTTGTTTAGCCACCTTGGTTTTGAATTGCCAGCAGACCCTTTTCAGAGAAGTTCTACTGTTACGGCTATTATGTATCCCGAGGGAATTAACGATCAATGGCGTGTAGATTTGAAAGAGCGCTATGCGACTCAAGTTATTGGAGCTCAAGATCATCTGAAAGGCAAGATGTTCCGTGTCGGGTCAATGGGTGAAACGACCAAGGAAGAAATGATTGAGGGTTGCAAAAGGATGTTAGAATGTTTCAAAGACCACGGAGTTACTATCCCTGAGGTTGATGTTGATTCGTTTTTCTGAGGTGTTAATTTGACACGGTATATTGTTTTAGGGCGTTTTCAACCCTTTCACAAGGGGCATGAATTTCTAGTTAATTCAGCATTAGAATTATGTCGCCAAAGTGATGATGAACTAGTTATTGCTATCGGCTCGGCCGCTAAAGGTTGGGAATCTGATAATCCATGGACCTTTGAAGAGAGAAAAGGGATGGTAGAATCATGGCTAAAATCTAAAGATAAACAGGCAGAAATTATTGGTATTGAAGATATTAATGACCCACCAAATTGGGTGTCACATGCAACCAAGTTCCACGGTGTTGGAACATTAGTAACTTCAGATGAGGCTACCGATAGATTATACCAGGAATCTGGTTTTGATACTAGCCTAATTGAATTATCAAATCGTGATAATTTTGAGGGTTGGCGAGTGCGTCAAACGGCGCTTATGTTGTCTACTGTTTATGATGATGAAGCAGTGGCTAGTGTTCTTGGCGCCTCAATTCCAGAAATAGTAGTGAACTGGCTAATCGATAACGATGCAATATACCGTTTGTCGACAATGGGTTCTGGAGTCAATGTCGGTTAATCCGATGCTACAACTACTCTAGAAGCGATTAAGACTTTTTTCTTGTACATGTAGCCAGCCTCTAATACATCAACAACCATTCCACCGGGATATTCTTCTGAGGCAGGAATTGTGGTTATTGCTTCCATTTTGGCCGGGTCAAATTTTTGTCCCTTTGCTTCAATTGCAGTTACTCCATCGCCAGATAACTCGTGCCACATTTTGTTACGCAGCAGACGAAGTCCTTGTGCCAATGGCGATTGATCGCCATCTTCGATATTAGACATGGCTCGATCAACATCAGCAAGTACAGTTAGCATCTTCCTAGCTAATCCCATGCTGCCATATTGAATCAATTCTGATTTTTCACCAATAAATCGCTTACGTACATTCTGGATTTCAGCATCTTTGTAGGCGATTTCTTTTTCAGCAAGTTCTGCTCTTTCAAGAGCCGCTTCCAATGGGTCTTTTTCCTCTTCGATTACCCCGACTTCCATGGTGTCAGCACCCTCTTCAATTACTGGAAGTTCATCGTCTACAGAGTCAATAGATTCCTCATCCGATTCTTCAGACATGGTGTTGGGTGCAAGCCCTTATTCTTCAATCCGTCGTCGTTTATTGATGCAGATAATTGCTTAGATTGTGCACTCCATGGCCCCAATTAACCGCTTCTAGGTGTTCTCTGCCGACAATTCCAATTATTCCTTCGGTATTTTCCCAAGTGGTTATTGCATGGACTAATAATTTTGAATTACGGGTATGAGCCTCAAAGGTTGGAATTATTTTTGGGTCTTCTTTCTCATCGATTGTCTCACCAAGTTGTTTTCGTCGCTCCATCCAATCGATGCATACCTTGTCGGCAAATTCATCTTCTGGTAAATTTGCCAATTTTAGTTTCAAATCTGTCCATGTAGTACTTGAATACAAATCATTTCGGCTCTCAATTACTCTATCTAATGCCACATCTAGGTAGAGATAGGTCCTTGCTTCCCAACATTCCCAGTGACCTAGACTCATGTAGTTCATCAATAATAAGAGCCCTTCTTCCCCTTTGTCTATATTTTGAAGTACTTCACGTACAGAACCATCTTTGGCCCCAATTTCTTCCATCCAGTCTAATATTTCTGCCTCACAATCAATATCGAATAAACGTGCTAATCGGTCAGATTTTTCGGGTCGATATTCTCTCAACGAACCAGATTCCATGCCTTGGTAAACATCATTCCACGGCATCTTCAATATAGTTTCAAGACTTTGCTGTTCCACCAACAGTAAAACAGTTTCAATCCCCATATTAACCCCTAGATGCTCGTCTGCTTTGATGTCATCGCATACAACTTCTGTCAATTCTGCCCTGATTCAACAATAGATTTCAAGAGTACCCTACTTACAGCGTCGTTTTGGGGTCATTATGGCAACTATCAAAGAGCAAATCGAATTGATTCGCGCCGAGATAGATAAAACCCAAAAAAACAAGGCCACTAATGCTCACATTGGGAAGCTAAAAGCTAAGATTGCCCAACTGAAATTAAAAGAGGAAAAAGCCCATGCTCATTCTAAAGCAAGTGGCGGCGGCAAAGGGTTTGAAGTAAAGAAATCCGGTGATGCTACAGTTGCTTTGGTTGGATTCCCTTCTGTGGGTAAATCTACGCTTATCTCCAAAGTTACTGATGCACATTCTGAAGCAGCTGGATACGCTTTTACCACACTGACTTGTATTCCAGGAGTTATGGAACATAGGGGTGCTAAGATTCAGATTCTGGATTTACCCGGGCTAATCAAGGGTGCTGCTGAAGGCAAAGGTCGCGGGCGAGAGATTCTCAATGTAATCAGAAGCGCAGATATGGTGTTGTATATCGTCGACCCTTTCCAAGATGCCCACTTCAATGTATTACATAGAGAACTTCATAATGCAGGGTTACGGCTAAATGAAACAAAGCCTCCAGTATTCATCAAACGAACCGAAAGAGGTGGTATTGATGTGCGTTCAACTGTTGAGCAAACCCATCTTAGTGATGAAGAGATGGGGGAGATAATTCGCTCATTTGGTTATACTTCTGCTATAGTTACGTTAAGAAATGATACGACTGCTGAACAAATTGTTGATTGTTTAGCAGAGAATAGAATCTATGAAAAAGCGGTAATTGCCATAAATAAAATTGATATTGCTACTGAAGAGGACCTAGTTAGAGCAACAAAGGCACTACCAAAGGATTGGCCAATAATGCGTATTTCAGCATTCAAAGATATTGGTCTGGACGAATTAAAAGATTTCATTTATGATAATCTTGGTTTTATGCGAGTCTACCTAAAACCGCAAGGTGAGGAGGCAGATTTGGAGGAGCCTTTGATTGTTAAAGACGATTCAACTGTCAAGAATATTTGCATGAAGCTACACCGTGATTTCGTTAGAAAATTCAGATATGCACGAGTTAAAGGCCCAAGCGCAAAGTTTGATTGGCAGCGTGTTGGACTAGACCATTTGCTCAAAGATGGAGACTTACTGACCATTGTAGTGAAACGTTAATCCCAAATTCCCATGTCCATTCTGGCATCCTCTGAAGCGTGAACTTTTGGATCCCATCTTGGACTCCATACTAAGTTGACGTGTACAGATTCAATACCTTCAGTAGTCAGCGCTGCGCGGTGAGTAGCAGCCATTATTTCCGCAGCAGCAGGGCATCCTGGGCTGGTGAGTGTCATATCAATCTCAGCATGTAAGCCATTTTCTTTGGTTTCAATTCTTACATCATAAACCAGACCTAGTTCAACTATCGAGATTTCTAACTCAGGGTCTTCAACTTCATCTAATTGTACCAAAACTGTTGATTTATCGGTCATTTAATCACCTTGTATTTGTTTTATTTCTCGCATAACTTTGTCAAACATATTTCTAAATCCATTAGATCTGCTTGGAGATAATGTATTGAGTACACCCATCTGTGTCGCGAAATCAGGAGTCAATTTCAATGCCTCAGTAACTTCAGTGCCATGAATTGCCAAGGTTAAGATTCCCATCAATCCTTGGACGAGTTTCGAGTCAGCACCAGATTCGAGGTTCACAAGAGAGTCAACTACGTCAACTCTAACATGAGCTTCTGATTGACAACCAACCACTCTAGTAGTGTCACTCCATTCTTGTGGGGGTAGCAGATTTACTTCATCCGCTAAATCAAACACCATTTCCAGGCGTTCCATTTTGTCTTCTATCTCACTAAATTCTTCAATTAATTCAGATAGTTCACTTGAATAAGTCATGCAAACCTCTCCAATATTTCGCTAAAGTATTCAATAAATGATTCAACTTCTTCGTGGGTATTGTAAAAGTATAATGAAACACGTAATGTCCCGGTTATTTCTAGACGATCTAGTAGCGGTTGAGCGCAATGGTGACCGGTTCTAACTGCGAAACCTCGTGCATCTAGTAGGTGAGCTAAATCTTCGCTGTTCATAGTTGGATGCAGGAACGAAACTACTGCAGCATCATGATCATCATGCCTGCCATATACGGTCATTCCCATGTCTCGTAATTTACTTGCTAGCCATCTGGCAGATTTGAGGATTCTCTTATGCTCGGCTACTATATCGATTGAGGAAAGCCAGTCCAGAGCCTCAGTCCAGCCAATCGCTTCGGCAATTCTCGGGGTTCCGGCCTCAAACTTTTGCTCATTTGTTTGGTAAGTTGAGCCATGTATGGAGACGGTCTCAATCATATCGCCACCACCCATGAACGGCTGCATCTCTTCAAATGCGTCATCAGCAACAAGCAAGGCACCTATTCCGGTAGGTCCACACATTTTGTGGGCTGAAAAAGCCATAAAATCAACACCAATGGACTTGAAATCGATATCTTGGTGAGGGGCACTTTGGGCAGCGTCTAACAATACCTTGGCCCCATGCTTGTTAGCGATGGAAACTATTTTGTCAATTGGATTACACACTCCAAGTACGTTTGATATGTGAACTACACAAACCAACTTTGCTCCTTCAATTGCCGATTCAAATAGTTCCATATCCAGAGTTAAATCTTTCATAACGGGGACATATCGCAGTTCAATATTCATTTCTTGAGCAAGCATTTGCCAAGGGACTATATCTGAATGGTGTTCCATTTCTGTTAGTATTATGGCGTCTCCATCTGATAAATTTGCTCTGCCCCAAGCATGAGCAACTAGATTAATGGCTTCAGTGGTGCCGCTAGTGATAATTGCTTTGTCAGCATTAAATCGCTGCTTAAGTGCAGTACGACATGATTCGTAGCCTTCTGTCGCTTCGCCTGCCAGGGTGTGGACTGCTCGGTGGACGTTAGCATTTGAATTAGCATAATAATCATTCATTGCATTAATTACAGAGGCTGGCTTTTGGGTAGTAGCTGCGTTATCTAAATACACCAACGGATAACCATTGATTTTTCGTTGTAGTATAGGGAAATCCTCTCGCATAATCTCACCTACCATCAAGAGTATTTTGCGGTTAATGCGCCTATAAGGTATTGTCTTACCTCGTTATTATTGATTTTAGCAAAGCAACTAATAAGAAATCCTTCAACAATAAGCGCTTCTGCATGTTCTCTAGAAAATCCTCTCGACATCAAGTAGTGGATTTGCTCGCTATCCACCGAAGAGCTGGCTGCTCCGTGAGCAGCCTTGACGTCATCAGATAAGACTTCTAATTCAGGTATTGATTCTGCCTTGGCAGTATCTGACAATAATAAATTCTTGAAAACTTGACCAGCGTCACAGCCATCACAATCTTCTTCGATCATCAATAATCCTGTGCCAATAGTATGGCCTGTTCCTGAGCATGCTGAACTGACATTGAGCGATGAATTTGTGTGCCCACTTTTGTGTAATATCTCAATATGATGGTCATCATGCCTAGACCCGTCGGTAATCACAGCAATGTTTTGCGTAAGGGAAGAGTTCACTTCATCCAGTGAGGTTCGAATGTCGTTTTTGATTCTGTTACCGCCGATTGATAGTTCACCATATTCAAGCACAGAGTCTCTTAGTAAACTCCAATCTTCACAACGCAAAATAGTGCAATGCTTGGATAAATCATTGACCAAACCAAATGATAGGGTACAATTTTTATCAACTTTCCCTGTGATATGTAGTCCAAGCCAATCAGTGCTACCAGAAAGTTTCACTATCAAACTACCGCTTGTTGTACACTCAACGTGGATATGACAAATTGATTGTTCTTCATCACTAGAAATTTCTAATATGTTAGCCGGTGACTTGTCATCAACTTTGACTAAGTGCATTGAGCTATTTGCTTCTTGCAGAAATATTCTAGAAATGTCCTCAATACTAGATTTTTCTCTTGTATTGTTAGATTGAATCTCAACATCGTTCAAGATTACGTTGGCCGGAGCAATTTCAGGTACAGTATCAACGCTTGTTGGGTGAATCTTTGACCAAGAGGTGTAACGCCAAAGGTGCTGAGTGCGGTTTGGTACTGGGATTTCTAAGTAGTTCATCCAATTGCACCTTCCATCTCAAGTTC
>CEQY01035033.1_pt1 | contig 17442 bp, 16 predicted proteins | sample 361391 | NCBI WGS metagenome assembly CEQY01 (sample SAMEA2621075, study PRJEB7988) | marine metagenome | isolation source: saline water (ENVO:00002010), including | reverse complement strand
GACGATATGTGCAAAGCGCACAAAGATATTGCTGCTGTGCACCACACTTATGCAGAGTTTGCCAACATGTTGAATGTTGAAGCACAAGAGGACCTGATTCCTGGTGGTAAAATCATGATGGCTTACAAGAAAGCTATGAACTTAGACGAAGAAAATGATGAATACATTGTCGACTTTGCAGATTTTGCTCTTGAATGCCGAAGAATTCCAGCCGCAGTAAAAGAATACGAGAGATATGCTACAAGATTGGCGCTAGCTGATATACCAACTGATGACCGTCTTTACATGGCTGCTAGAAATCTTGTTGATGCTATCGAAGTTATTGACCCTACAAAGTCCAATAGCATGGTCATGCCATGGATTAAATCAGCCATAAAATGGTCTGTTGGCGGTCTAGGATACACACCAGAAGAAGCTGCAAACCTGTTATCTGAGGAATAAGTGATCAAATGGAGCCGCGAGTTCGCCTCGCATTTACCATTGGTTATATTGGTCGTTATTTTCACGGCAGTCAAATACAGCCAGATGTTGAAACAGTTCAAGGCGAATTAATACGTGTATTTCGTAAATTAAAATGGCTTGACCCTAATGAAACCAGCCATAATTTAGTATTGTCTAGTAGAACCGATGCAGGGGTAAACGTTCGAAGAAATGGCGGGACTGTCAAACTTGCGAAAAGTCTGTGGGAATCGTTGAATAAGCGAAAGATGGTTAGGGCAATTGACGATCAGTTATGCGAGGGGTTAGTATTTCTTGATGTTAAAGAAGTGGCAGAGGATTGGAATCCTAGATTAGCGATACATCGGATATATCGATACCGACTTGAAGGGATTCAAGGATGGTCTGATCCTGGAGAACAATTTTTAGAATGGTTGAAATTATTTGTTGGAACTTATGATGCAAGAAATTTTGCCCGTCTTGAGGAAGGTAAAAACCCAATCAGAAAAATTTACTCATGTACTCCTTGGGAGGTAAATGGTAGGGTTGTTGGGTTCGAAATTATTGGAGAGGCATTCTTGTGGAACCAAGTGCGAAGAACGGCTATGGCATTGCACCGACTAACTATTGGTGAGTTGACACAGCAGGAAATTAAAGATGCCATCCAATGCCCTGAAACCTCGGTAGATTTTGGTGTAGCACCGCCAGAGTGGCTGGTGTTGTGGGACGTTGTATGGCCAGATTTCAATCACGATGAATCAGCAGATTCAAGCTTCACATTTACCGAACTTCCTCAAACAGACCATATCGAAAGAACAATGATTAGTCGTTGGGAAAAAGGAGCCTCCCTAGAAATGGAGAGCATGCTTTACCACGAATGGTCGATAATCGGTAAACTACCATACATACCACATGACTCACAGTAATTCGATTATTACCTTGTCACCGTCATTAATCGAGAAATGTTCTCTCAGGAATTTTGACGAAATAATTTCAACCACGTCATAGTGTCGAGTCAAATCGGGGATTAACACTGCGCAATCAACCTGTTTTTCATTGAAATGAAATACTGCCTTGAATGCTGTTGCGCCGCCAAATGAAATACCATCACGCAAGAAACCACGGATTCTATTGGCCGTTAAATCATCGATAACAACACCTTTTGCTTTGGTAATTAGTTCGCTTGAAGCATCTAGTGTATCGATACCGGATTTTAACCTAAGTGCAATATAATCTCGTAAATCATTACCAGCAACAGTGAGGTTCAGAGTTCCAGGCCAAACAGATGTACCCAAAAGCGATTGAAATTGGTCTTGATAGTGCTTCTGCGCCATAAAGACATGAGCTCTGCCAAGTCCGCTACTAACAATACCAGTAATGCGCATAACCTTGCCAAATCCTAATCCTTTTTGACCTTCATGGAAGTTTTGTTAATACAAAACCACTTGAAGTACCGAGTCTAGGAATAAGTGAGGCGGTACTATGCCAGGCGACATGACGTGGATGAAACAGCGATATGAGGAACTATCTAAACAATCTTTGTTGTGGGAACCACCAACTTTGGAAAGTCCTAACCAACCGAGATGCTCGATGAATGGTAAGCCAACAATAATGCTTTCAGCGAATAATTATTTGAATCTTACAACTCATCCAAAAGTAGTCAAAGCGATGGTTGATGCGACTACAAAATATGGTGCAGGTAGCGGTAGTGTCAGGGCTATTGCTGGTACTATGGACATTCACATAGCAGCAGAGGAAAAAGTTGCAGAATTTAAGAAGGTTGAAGCAGCGTTAATCTATTCTGCAGGATATACTGTGAATGTCGGATTGATTCCAACTTTAGTTACGGGCAAAGATGATGTGATAATAAGTGATGAACTAAACCATGGTTCAATTATTGATGGAGTTAGGTTAACTAAAGCCAGTAGGGCAGTATACGCACACAATGATATGAGTGAATTAGAAGCAGTACTAATTAGTAATGAAGACGCAAAGCGAAAACTGATCATCACAGATGGAGTATTTTCCATGGATGGTGACATTGCGCCTCTTGATGAAATTGATAAATTGGCCAAAGAGTATGGGGCAATGGTATATGTCGACGATTGTCATGGTGAGGGTGTTCTTGGCGAAACTGGCGCTGGTATAGTTGACCATTTTGGATTACAAGGTAGTATAGATTTTGAAACAGGTTCTTTTTCCAAAGCCTTGGGTGTTCAAGGAGGGATACTCGCTGGAACAGAGATGACTAGGACTCACGCACTTAATCATTCGAGGTCTTGGTTGTTGTCAGGTTCTCAGCCGCCAGGTGTTGCTGCGGCGCAAAAAGCGGCGATTGAAGTACTGATGGAAGAGCCAGAACATCATCAAAAACTATGGGCTAATACCAATTATTTCCGCAAGGAATTACAGAGTTTAGGATTTGATACCGGCGTATCAACTACACCAATAATTCCCGTAATGTGTGGGGAATCAAGAGTGGCCAAAGATTTCACTGTTGAACTTGGTAAACAAGGGGTTATGGCAGGTGCTATTGTATTTCCAATGGTTGCTCGAGATAAAGCGAGAATTCGAACTCAGATGTCTGCTGGCCTTTCCAAGGACGACCTTGATGAAGTATTAGCAATCTTTGAGCGAGTCGGTCCAAAAATGGGTTTGATTTGAGTTATTCTTCGGATTTTGAAAAATCATCAACTACTGAATTAATCTCGCTATCATTACTTATTGCAACTTCATGACCTTTTGATTCATCACGAATATCTAACATGTCATCAAACGGATTTCTGCCATCATCAATCATGCATAGTAGCCTCCATCTTGGTGCCCAAGAAAGATGCACATACAATGGACCTGGAAGCAAAATCAGGAGCCAAGAAATATAGGCATTTATTGATAAGATATCAGTTCTGTCTATTGATAATAAGGCAAGACCGATGAATGGCATTGGATAGAGAATAATTCTTGGAGGAGCCATCGGGAGTCTGCCAAAAATTGTGTTGATAACTGTAGAACATAAGCCTAAGAAAAAACAGGCGACCATCAATAATGCACAATGTAGCGCCCAGTCGCTGGCCCATCCATAGTAATCATCTGTGGCGAATCGATATGGCAGTATTAATGCAAGAGCAACCAATAAGCCATAAAATCCACCAATATTAGAGGGATGTGAGATCCACAACGGAAGTTTTGCAAACAACTTTGACAAAGATGTTCCAAACAAAGTTTCCTGCTGATTTTCAGATAGTGAACCAATTACAGCATTCCAATTTACGGATTTTGACACATTTAGGCCTGTTCGGTGGGGTTTTTGAATTAACAGGGTAGGTATGATTTGTTGATTATTCTTTATTGACAAATTTAGCCAGCGGGCCCTCTACATCCAATTCTTCTTCATCAAGCCATTCGCGTTCTAGCAATCCATAATCCAGCGCTTCGCGTTCTCGAGCTCCCTCAATAGGATCTGCCTTTCCATTAACCACGTCCCTGAGAGCAAGTGCTTGGTTAATGATAATGACTTGTTTGGATAATCTAGTTTTATTTGTTGAATCACTAAAATGGCCTAAGGTGGTATAATCTTCATGGTCTTCGACCAGATTGAATCCTTTTACTAATTCATCCTCAACCAGTCGCACTCTGTGCTCACCAATATCAATCCAATCACCGCTGGATAATTTAACTGAAACAATGGCCTTTCCAATCGGCTCCTCATCGACAAATGGGTGATTGATATTCACTCCAAGTGGGGTCGCGATTACCGCGGCCAAATCTGGAGTAAAGACAAGTTGAATGGAAGCTCCAATTATTATTGAAAGTAGTATTACCAAAACAGGTAAGTTGTAAAAAGCAGTCAATAATATTGGTAATATCACCGATAAGAAAGTAATTATTCTTACACCCAGCAATTTCTTTCGATAAGGTGAACACAAGGCTAAATCAGCAAACTCAATAATTCCTTTTGGAACGCTCACAGTTGTGCCTCATAGCCTCTTAGGAAACGTATTCTCAATAAGGGTTTGTTATTTATGTGGGGATAACCATCAATCTCTCAAATCGACATCTTTTGCTGAATTCTTCCGCATCTTTCAATAACACTTAGACAAGGCTTAATCCCAAGGGGTGATAATTTTGGTTGAATTGCCGCAAGGTGTAGTCATTGAAGTACGGCGCGGCGGGCATGATGCACTCGCGAAACTTGCCGGTGATATGTCTACGCTTGGAATCTCAGGGTATATCAGAATTGAGCGCCGGCCAAAAGGTATCATTCCCCGTGTCAGCCAAGTAATAATTCAAGACTCAGTGCCTCGCATTGCCCTTCATGAAGCAGATCTATTGTTGACAGGTTTGGAAGCCTTGATGGAGATAGAAAAAGATTCTACTGCACTTGATGCATTGGTATCTTTGGTAGAGTTACCCGTTGATGAGTTAATAAAAATAGTCAATTTATATCCGGATGCAACTATTCAGCAGGAACAAGAAACTAGTTCCAACAATAATGATGACTGGTGGAATTATGTTAGATTAAACACCAGTAGTTGGCGACGAGAAGAGAGGCTACCAGGTCAAGAAGTGTCTATCGAGGCACCAGAATATATACAACAACTTACTAAAGCTAAATTAGAAAACTTTAGTGCTGGTGAAAGAGTTCTAAATTATGGAGATGTGTTGATTGTTGATGATAGTGACTCTCACGCAATAATTGAACTAGCCAGTATATTAGCGGGCTATGGTCGGCCGTTATTGGTACTCTCAAGACACGATAATGAAATTTTATTGAAAAATTATTCACTGCCAAAAGAATCTTGTCACAGAGTTTCCATGCTAGCAGATGAATCGCCTGTCGATTTAATTGAGCGTTTACAACAAAAAGTGGCTAACTTTTTGTGGGCAAATAAGCAAGCAGTAGTCATTATTTCAGGATTTGAATACTTGTTGAGTATAACGGATCTCAAAAGTTCAATTGGAATGATTAGTAGTATAGTTGATGAAATAAGAAAGGGTGACCATTTGATGTTGGCTAATTGTGACTTAGAGATTTTTGACAATTTAGAGAGACACCGTTTCTTGAAGGAATTTGATTTAATCACCTCAGTATTTTTGGAAGCATTAATTATTGATTCTGAAAGCTTAATTGACCACCCGATTTGTATTGAGTTATCAGATGAAGAATTATCTTGGATTGAACAACAAATCTCCTTTGCAACCTCTAATGATCCTCAAGTCCTAAACGAAGGAGTAGTTTCAGGTGGTGCTTCTGACTTGGTGGATGAAGACGTCTTAGAGGTCAAAGGGAAATTAGCAGAAATGGTTGATGATTGGTCAGGGCAAGCGGTTGAAGAAATACCTAATTTGCCTTCACCAGAATCTATTTCCACGGGTTATGACTTGATTGAAGAAAACTTTGATCAAGCATTTTCTGCTACAGAGCAAGTCTACAATGAAATTGAAGTTACCTCTCAAAATGATACTATTGTTCCGGTAGCACAACTGGACATAGTTGAACAACAATCACGATCCTCTAGTCCTCAAATTAAAGGTCCAAGGAAAGCCATTAGAATAAAACGAGCCAGGAAAAAAATTACTGCTACAAGACCCAGTAGTTCGTATAAGCAATCTATTGCAGCAGCCGCAAAATCACAAGTTAATTTACCTAAGTTCGCTCAAATGTCGGCTGCCAAGTCAAATCGAGGAGCAGTTAATATCGATCTTGATGCCAGATCTAGTAGAATTTCCTCAGCTCTAGAAAATATGCTGAAAAATCCAATTAGGGCTAAATCTAGAGAACTGTCACAAGCACTGAATCAAAAGTCCACAAAAACCAATCACAACCTTCCGGATATTGAAGGTAAATCTAGCATAAATGTTCCATTAAAATCAACCGGCAACTCAATTGTTCATCCAGCCTCAAAAATCGCTCAATCAAACAATAACCGACATTCTAGAGAATCTGCTACAAGAGTTCAAAATAAACTTGATGTTGATCGCAATTACCAAAAATGGGCAACTGAATATAAGCGAACAAGTGAGTTTTCGGACGGGGTTGATGATTATGAAATTGGGGGTGAAGATTAATGTCAAAACCAACAAAGTTATTGTTAGCCCTTAAGAATGCTAAAAAGCATCTTGAAATAACTACTAATCAGGGCACCAGCAATAATCAAACCACACAATCAGAACTAACAACTCAGCCTAAATCTAAGTTAAACAGATTGACAGGTGGAACATACTCTTCGCCAACTAAACGGCCATCTCTTCTTTCTAGAGTGGGTGTGGCAAATCGTCCAACATATGACTTAATTGCTGATGGGATACTAGGTAAAAATCAAGATTATCGGCCTAAATTATCATTAAACAAGACCGGAGGTGAAGTATCTGGTTTAGTCGCTGAGCGATTGAAAAATCTAAGAGAGCGCACATTGAGTAAAATCTCCAATGATACAAGTATCGCAGAATCATCATTCTTTGGTTTTGAATCAGATGGCACTCCTATTTGGAGTAGTGTTGTGTCAGGTCAAAGAGATATTGAAGAGGGTTTACATCACCAAATCAAGCAAAATAAAGCCAACCTAGCTCATCATAGTATACATCTGCCAATAATTGTTGATTGGCCAAAAACCCTAGAATATAGTAGCCATCATACTTACAAAACTTGGTCTGTCACAACAGAGAATAGAAGAGCGACTCAATTGAGTGAGAGAGTGATTGACTCACCACAAGAATCTCTAAACCCGTTAATCTTAATCGGCGAATCCCAAACAGGTAAGTCCCATCTAATTCATGCTATTGGTCAAGCAGTTTTACTCCGCAACGATGGACCTGTTTACTTCATTAGAGGTGATGATTTAAGTGAGATTTTGGCGGTTGAAAACACTTGGTCGGATGTATTTGACAATTGTGTTATGTTATTAATTGACGATATTGATTTAATTTTATCCGACCAAGAAGTGGCTAATCATGTTGGCAGAATGTTGGATTATGCTCTAAATATGAAAGTGCATGTTGTTGTTACCGCTAGAAGTTCTCCTGAAGATTGGCCCGCTTCTTCTCTGTGGGATATACTAAGAGGCGGGGTTAGAAGTATACTCGGTCGTGTTGGTGCCGGAAGTTTGATGCTTTATGCTAGGAAGTTATCAAATGAAAGAAATCTAATGCTTTCAGATGAACAATTAGCGTTAATCGTGACAGATGGCGACATCAGTTGGCGGGGAACTAGGAGTGGTATCGACAAGATTGAAGCAGCCATTGATAGCGGCGAAAAATTACTAGATACTGTCGATGTCTACAAATTGTTAAACGATATTCATTCAGATGATGAAGACTACTTAGAACAATCAAAATCTGAAAGTGTTGAGGATATTGCTAATCGTTTGATTACTTCAGTAATCGATGTAGTCTATAGTGATGAGGAACTGGGCGGTATTGAAATCACTACCACATTGCCAGAACTTTCTAATGATTATACTCCACCTGAAATTGACATTGAATCATTTATTGGCAATCAAACTGATTTAGTTGAGGCTCACATCAAGAAAACCCTTGACGACTTAACTCCCGAAGCACCTTCAGTAATAGATGTTAATGACCGGGATAAGCATTTAGTGGCAAAGATGACACGTATAGTTAAGCAAGATCACGCCAAAGCGGCAGAAATTTTGACTGAACTTGACATGGGTATTGATCAAAGATTTGCCAATTCTGATGGCGAGATAAATCAAAACACTGGGCGTCTTATTGAGTTGGAATCAATGCTATTGAATCTCGCAAATAGAACATCAGATGCTTCATTAGAAGGATTAATTGATATTGCAGATGAATTAAGAGAACTTGAGAATCAGTTAGTTTCATTAGATCCTGAACGTGGACCACTGCCAGAATTCGTGGAGGATGAATTAGACTCATACACCCCTAGCGAGGAATGGAATATCGATTCTTCAAAAGTCACTGCAGAATCTTTAATTGACAATGAATCAATAACTCTTAATCCAATTGATGGAGTACTCGAGCCACATCCCGAAGGCTCAGTTAAAACTTCTATCATTACTCCGGTAGGGATAGTTATGGATGGGGAAGAAGAATGAAACACCCATGGTGGATGAAAGGAGTCCCCTTCACTTGTCAATCTGGTTGTGGTAAGTGTTGTGATGAGCCTGACGGAATTGTTTATCTTTCAATGCACGATGCAAAAAGAATTTCTGGACGACTGGGGATGGAAGTTACTGAATGGTTATCGAGGGATTGTCGTAAAACATTAGACGGAAGATATGTTCTAAAAAGTCGAGAATCCGATGGCATTTGTATTTACTTAAACGAGGAAAAACAATGCAATATTTATGCGATTAGACCTCAACAGTGCGCCGCTTATCCTTGGTGGAGCGAAAATTTAGCCACAGAACGCTCATGGGAGAGAACTAAGCAAGAATGTCCTGGTTTGACGGCAGAAGATGCGATTATAATCGACGGAAGTAGTATTCGAATCCACGTATTAGCCGATCGTCAATCTTCGAAAGGTTTCAGAGAGTGGGTTGATTAACCACGGTTGTCAAATAGGCAATTTGATTAATAAATAGGCCGTCTTTATACCATAGTTATTTCTCGCAAGCATAAGTGGGACTCATGGATGGTGAAGAAGTTCTTTGTGAAGTGACTGAAAATCACCTAAACACTGGGCTAAGAGGTATTCCTGTTGGTACTTGTCGAACTTCTTTCGTCACTCCTACCGAGGGTGTTCACTATTGTGGCTACCCAATAAAAGAACTAGTTGATTTTAGTCCTGAAGACATAATCTATCTATTATTCAATAAGGAATTACCGACACCTGCCCAATCATCTGCGTTCAAAGCAGACTTAGCTGCTAGAGGGCATGTTCCTGCCGGACTGGCAAATGTCTTGCAGACATTACCAACAGATGGCCACCCAATGGACTGGCTTTCAGTTGGTATTCACACTCTTGGTATGTTTGAAACTACTGAAAATTGGCGAGAAGATGCTTTGAATCTAATAGCTCGAATGCCTAGATTGATGGGTTTGATTTTCCGATATCGCGAGGGTCGAGGTGCAGATATTGCTGATGATGATACCACTAAGTCTCTAGTTGAAAGATTCGTCGACACAGTCGGTGTTGATGAACATTTGAGAGCTAAGATGGAGCGTGTAGTATCAACCTATCTGGTTCTGCATATGGATCACGGAGGCGGTAACCTTTCGACATTTACTGGTAAATCAATCGCGTCTGGAAAAGCCACTGTTTACTCTGCTATTGCCGGAGCAATGAACGCTCTATCAGGGCCACTTCACGGGCGTGCAAACCAATCATGCCTAGAATTTGTCCTTAAAGTCGGCACCAGCGATGAAGCTGAAGTGGAACACTTTGTTCGTAATGAACTAAAAGAAGGTCGCCCAATATTTGGATTTGGCCATGCTGTGCTAAGTGTGGAAGACCCTAGGGCTACTGCTCAATTTGCCATAGGTGAAGAGATATGTCCAGATGATGAGAATTTCAAAATAATCAGGACTTTGAGAAAGGTCGCACCAATGGTGTTATCGGAAAATAAGAAGATTCGTAATCCTAATGCTAATGTTGATATCGCTAGCGGCGCCTTACTTTACCACGTTGGTTTGACAGACCCAACCTACTATACCACCTTTTTCGGCTGGGCTAGAGTTGCTGGTATTGGTGCTCAGATCGTTGATGAGCGAACAGTGTTAAGATCGGGCAGGGGAGTGCCAATTTATCGTCCAAAATACTTCGCTGAAGGTCAAGAACTTCGTCACATTGAGTGATGGTTATTGTATCACTGGCCGAGCAGTCTTGCCTGAACCCCTATGGCCGATTAGTCTAACGCTTTGCCATGGTGGTGAATGTGAAGATTTGTCGACCAATTTATCAACATCTACATCCCAATTCCACTTGGATTTCCACATTTTTATCAACTCTCGCTTTCTGCTTGTGGAACACTCAATCCAAGGGCTTACTTCTTCTTCTAATTGTTTGATGACATCCTTATGAGTGGCATAATCTGCGTTTTCAATTAATTTTATTTGGCTAGCATCTAATGGTTTTGTTGCCGGTTTTTGCCACCTAGCACCTTTACCATTCTGATACCAGGTATAACTGGGATCTAAATTATCTGTTAACCCAGTTATTCCAGAGTTGAGTAGCCGATATTCGTACTTTTCATTGGCTGGCCAAACATATACTGGGATACCCTTTTGACATCCCCTAAAATGATTTAATTTCCTACCGCTAAGTCCAACGCTTTTGCCCACTAGAGCGCGGTTGTAGAAGGGTTGAAAATATTCGATTGCACATGGCACCATTGAAGCACCTCGTCTTCTGTGCTTATTCATTAATCTTGAAAATGGTGTGACGAAATATTGTGGATAAGCCATCAAACGTTTGATTTTACTGGGGCCGAACCTTGGAACCACCGGTAGTAATTCCGCCCAATGGCGTTTTGAGTCGGCCATTTTTACCGATTTATGCATTTTATTATGGAATGCATAAAATACACTATTGCCGTGTGGAATTGAATATTCATCTAACATTTCCTCAGCCTTTAGAATCATTTCACTAAGTACTGTTGTTACTTTTTGTCCACCAAAAACCCCTCCACCTTCTGGCGACCGTGGATGTGGCCTTTTAAATTCCAAACAGACCATTTTCCCTTGGTCGCGCCATTGAGATATCACTTCGGAATCTTGTAGTAACTCTTCAAATGAACAAAATCCTAATTTTTGTAATTCTGCTAAATCCCAACTTTCAACATATGGATTAGCACCATTCAGTAATGATTTTTCAACTGATACTTTTGAATCATGATGAACAACTAATTCTTTATCCGCAGTAATTCGAAGGTCTAACTCAATGCCGTCACAAGTTGAAATTCCGTGTCGTAAACTAGGCAAAGTATTTTCCGGGGGTTGTACCCAATTGCCTGACACATGTTAGGCACTTGATGTTGATTCAAAATATGATGTATCGCTAGTTTAGTTTTAACTATGAAATCGCTTCATATATCCTCATGTGGTGAAAAAGGATATATCAGCAGAGGTTTGCACAAGCCCATGAGTCCATACACTGTCATGATGTTGCTAGTGGTTTTTTTCACTCCGGTGGTGTGTTGGCTTTTCTCTTTAACCCAGCGAGAGCATCGAGTTCCACTCAAGCAGATGGCGACAGAATTTCATGATAACCGATATTATCTACACATAATCGGTTACCTTGCTATTGTCAAATTAAAATCAGTAACAGACTTGCTAAATGAGCCTATCAAATCTGAAGTTGGCCATTGGACTGATCTTGTTTACAGTATTGAGGGTGAATTCACTAAATCAATACAAGACTTCTTTCTCAATGACTCGCTAACCACGGTACTGAACTTCCATTATTTGTTTATTTACCTATTTTTGATTTATGTCACTACCGTGTACTTTGCCTATACTGGTGACCGCGATATGACCGATAAAGTAACTATGAACTATTTGTTAATCTATGCTCTTGCAGTACCTTATTACTTATTTTTCAATGTAGAAGTCACTTCATCTTGGATTCCAGGAATGGAGGCCTTACTATACCATGATGGCGCTTATTCGGTATTTTATGCAACCCATGACCCATTAGATAATGCCGTGCCGTCACTTCACATTGCCATACCATTTGGTATTTTGATGCTTAATTATCTACACGTCAAAGAAACAGGTGGCAAGATGAAAGATTGGCGACATTATAATTACCATATGTTCATTCTAATCAATACCATTCTCTTTGCCTTTTCAATCTTGTATTTAGGAATTCATTGGTTCGTGGATATACCTCTAGGCATGTTAATTGGCGGCATAGGCGCACTGTTTATCCATCATTTACAACCACGTATGAGAAATAACCACGGTTCATTCTTTAAGGGGATTGACAAAATAAAAGCTAGAAAGCACGCGCTGATTGAAGGAACGATTGCTCTAGTTATGTTTACTTTGATTCTTATGGCGATTAATGTCCAAACAGAAAACTCTGAAGACAGAGTTTCATTCCGTTTGGGTCCAGAAGATTCAACTTATGAAATAATTCAAGAACTAAAGTATGGTGATGAGGTTAATTCAACAGTAAAGAATCTTGATGATTCATTGATGTTGGAAATTGTCTACATAAATGTTGAGGACAGTGCAAAAGCAATGAAAAATGGTTCAATTGATTGGCAATACCTTACTACACTGGGCGACCATTATGTAATCAACCCAGGTCAAGAAATCCATTTGACCACAGATACTCCGCTGTTTTATCACTTAATTGTCATGCACAATCCAAGTAACAGCAATGACATTCTTGAGGTTAGTATAGTGAATAATTATCATGATGACCAGATGTGGAAAGCCATTATTCTGTCGATTCCATCACTGTGGATGACGGCGTTCGTAATCCACCGGTTACAGCGATTGAAACTAAATGGCAGGTCATTTGTTGACTCATCTCCGTCACATATTTGGCTTGAGCAAGAATAGTTTGGATTATGACTAATCATCGTTTGGCATTGTCATGGCCGGCGAGAATCAACTCGAAAATGCGGTCAAGGGGCTCATTGATTCGCCTGGTGGTGCGCTAGTTTCAGATATCTCCCAATATCTAAAAAGGCGAATTAAATTATTAGTTGGACTTTTCATAATTTCCGTAGTTGCAGGGTTTTCATTGACAAAATCAGTCATTAGATGGCTGATAGAGCCCGAAAGACTACCATCAGATGTCAACATAATTGTCACCTCTCCCATAGAATTCATTCTATTGCAATTTCAGATTGCAGTAAGTTTTGGAATCGTGATTGTTGGGCTATTTTTATTGATTGAAGCATTAAGGAAAGGGGTAAACAATGAAGCGATTAGACAGAGATTAGCAGAGTTGGAACTCAAGCCTCCAAAATTCAGTTGGGCATTTATCACGACAATTGGATTTACTATCCTATTTGCGATTGCAGGATTATTATACTCTTGGGAATTTCTTACTCCAATGATTTTGCAGTATCTTACTGAAGATGCTCAAACAGCAGGACTTTCCACCGAGTGGCGTCTTTCTGGTTATGTTGGTTTTATTGTAAATTTAGCCTTAGCATGTGTGGTTGGGTTTCAGTCACCGGTAATCACTTTACTTATCTTGCGCTTGGGCGTAGTTACTAGAAATCAAATCAGTCAGTTTCGTAAGCATATCTGGTTTACTGCGTTTGTCCTTGGGGCGTTTTTGTCACCACCAGATCCACTTTCATTATTCTTAGTGGCAATGCCAGTCGTGATTTTATTTGAGCTTGCTATGTTGTTGGATGGCATGTTCAATATTTCAAAAACATAATTCGGCAATTGGTATCGCCATACTTCCGGGTGTCTGACCATAACTTTCACCATGAAAATCAGAACCACAACTTACTGACATTGATTTTTCTTTACAATATTGCCAAAGCTGATAGCGGTAATCATCGGGATGACTGCGGTGGAATGCTTCGATAGAATCAACACCATTTTCCAAACAGTAGTCAACTAACTTAGCAGGTGGTATTCCGTAGTAAATTGGGTGGGCTAACGATGTAATTCCACCACATTTCTTGACCATTTCAACCGCTTCTCGAATACTCGGCTTTGGTTGTATTACATGTGCAGGTAATCCATCTCCAATCCACAATTCAAAGGCTTCTGTTTTTGATTCAACATAGCCTTTTTCCACCATAACTTCTGCTAAGTGTGGCCGGCCAATCGAGCCTCCTGCTTTACTAGCAACTTCAGAAAATTTTACTGGCATACCTAACTCAGTTAACTTTGCAATCATTTTTTCCATGCGCGGAATTCTATTGTTTTGTAGTGGTTTCAACCACTCAGCAAATGCACTATATCGTTGGTCATTTGGGTCTAGATTTGGGAAATAGGCCAGCAGATGCCATGATTTCGAAGCTCTGTCTCGATTCCTTAATTCAAGTTCATCTTCCTGCGCAGAAAGGCCACACTCACAAGTTATTTCTACACCTGGAATAAAATTGATTCCTAGTTTTTCTGCGGCTGCATAAGCATCCTTCCAGCCTGAAATTGTATCATGATCGGTTAATGACCAGTTCTTAACAGCATTTCCAGCCATCAGTTCTGCAACGTAATCAACACTATGCTCGCCATCACTATTGGTTGAATGGCTGTGAAGGTCATAGTCTTGCGTCCACATGGTTGAGACGAAGCATTGGCTACTTTTGAACTTATGATTAAAACAGGTCATCTAAATTAGGTAGTTCAGGAGTTGATATGTCACTATTTTCATCACTTGGTAACTCTTCTATCTTAGATAGATCTGGAATAGTGTCAGATATCGGGTTTTTTGGCACTGATATCTCGTTTAATAGGGCGTCTATATCAGTCATTGATGGTAATTTATCCACAGTAGTACCCTCGATTTGAGCCACATCTGGTAAGTTTGGCAAATCTGGTGTTACTTGTTCAGCTATGGCAGTAGTTTGCAATGACGGCAATGGGACATTATTTGATGCTTCAATGGTTTTTTGATCAACTCCTGAGACAGCCACATCCAACATTTGCTCAGCATGCCGATGAGGTGCTGGTAATTGTTCAGCCATTATCTTTGCATCTTGGCCTAGTTTTCCAGAACTTAAGGTTCCAATTGCACTATCAATTTGTTGTGCGTTGAGATCTGACTTGGCGCCAATGATGCTTTCGATGATGTTCTTAGTTTGTAGGTTTTCTACTTGGTTTGATACATCTGAGGTTTTGGATATAGTCGGTGTTTCCTCCATTGCAGCAAGCTGCTCTTCCAGAGTTGGGCTGTCAGAAAATGTCGGTATTTTACGCTCCTTGGACGAAATAATGCTAATGATTAACAATATAGCAGCAATTCCGAACCCGACATATTCTTCGATAGTTAACCCAGGATTTTTTAGTAAATCGAGTTTCAAATTCGTTGCTGTTACAATAATTGACAGAGCAGTAAGGATCTTACCAGCATTAGCTAGTCTTGGTGCTATCTGCTCCATATTTGTCGACAGATGTAAGGTAGATATGATGTTTACCTTCAAAATCTGAATTCAGCAGAACGCACTGTATTTTCCATCAACATTGCGACAGTCATAGGGCCTACTCCACCAGGGACTGGAGTAATCCAGGAAGCAACCTTACTAGCAGATTTCTCTACATCCCCTACGAGAATATAACCACGATCAGCATCTGCATCATCGACTCTATTTATCCCAACATCAACTACGATAGCTCCAGGTTTTATCCACGATTGTTTAACCATGTTTGGTCTTCCAACAGCGGCTACAATAAGATCTGCATCCAAACATTGTTTTGCGATATCTGCAGTTCTTGAATGGGCAATGGTAACTGTTGCATCAGCTCCTCTAGACGCTAGTAAAATTGCTTGTGGCATACCGACATTTCTTGAACGACCAATCACTAATGCTTGCTTACCTTTAGTATCAACTCCAGCCCAGTCAAGTAATCGCATTACTCCATTTGGAGTGCAAGGTATCAAACAATCATCACGCGACTGAACCAATCGGCCCAGATTTACCGGATGGAATCCATCAACGTCTTTTAAGGGGTCAATTAAGTCAGTCAGTAATTCTTCATTCATGTGATTTGGTAATGGGGACTGAATTAATATTCCATGCACTGAATTATCATTATTTAATTCTTTAATTACCTCGATAAGTTCAGTTTCTTTCGATGATTCTGGCATCTCAATGTGAGTGCTTTTGATTCCTAGGCGGTCACAGGCACGGATTTTAGCGCCCACATATACGTGACTTGCTGGGTCATCTCCAACAATTATTACTGCAATGTGCGGCGTTATGCCGGCAACTTGACACTTGGAAATTCGTTCTTTTAGTGACTCTTCAACGGCAGCAGCACATGCTTTCCCATCCAGTATTTTAGCCACCATGGTCATGCGAGTAGACATTCTTTATTGATTATTTGCGTGGTTATTGCAGGCCACCGCCAATGTCATTTTCACTACCTGCGACAGTGGCAAATAACCTAGAATCATCACTGAAGGATTTGAATTCTAATGAATTTCCAGAAGGATCATCGATAAACATTGTAGCCTGTTCACCAATTTTCCCTGGGTAGCGAGTATGTGGTTTTATTCTAAAATCCACGTTGGAGGCTATTAATTTGTCACGCAAATGGTGCCATTGCTCCCATTCCATGACTATACCAAAGTGGAATGGTGGAACTTTTTTACCGTCAACATTGCCATCATGTGAAAAATTAGGCATTTGGTTAACTAGATGAGCAACTATTTGATGGCCGTAGAAATTGAAATTGATCGATTTGGGAGTTCTCCTGCCCGTAGTACAACCTATTGTGTTAACGTAAAATTCTTCGGTCAACTCAAGACTTACCACTGGAAATGCCAAATGAAACGGTCTCATATTACTGTTTAAAAGCCCACAGTTAACTGTTTTTATGGAGCCAACGGAGGGACTCGAACCCCCGACCGTCAGATTACAAATCTGAAGCACTACCAGCTATGCTACGTTGGCGACACACCAGCCAAACAACAATCATTCATCAATGAAACGGATGATTTGATATATCTTGAATTAAATATTAAGGGGCAATTCAAAGAACATGATTCACTTAGACATGCTATGTCCGATGATACAGCAAATGCTTTCTTGAATGATTTTGCTCAAACTAAGCAGGGCAATGATACGATTTTTGCTTGCTGGGCCAGATATCAAGCCGCTGTTGCACAAGGACATGATGCAGTGAACGGAACAATTGGGGCCCTTCTTGAAAATGATGGTACTCTTGCAATTAACCAGACAGTAGATGCTTTTGTTCGTAATTCACCTCCAGTTGAAATCGCCGCTTATGCACCACTGAAAGGATTGCCCGAGTTTCTTGACCTTGCAGTTACTTTAGCGCTTGGTGATGCTCGTGGAGAATTGGAAAATATTGGAGTACACCATACTGCTACAGCATCACCAGGTGGTTCAGGAGCACTATACTTGGCTGCTGCGAATT
>CEQY01019539.1_pt1 | contig 17443 bp, 20 predicted proteins | sample 361391 | NCBI WGS metagenome assembly CEQY01 (sample SAMEA2621075, study PRJEB7988) | marine metagenome | isolation source: saline water (ENVO:00002010), including | reverse complement strand
ACACCAGTAGAAAATAGGTTGTCTGAGCTTTGGTCAATATTAGATGCAATCAATCCTGGAATGCTCGGAGGAGTAACTTGGTTCAAGGATAAATTTGCAACACCAATAGAGCAGAAAAAAGATCATAACGCTTTGACTAATATGAGGAAGCTAACAGACCCCTTTATCTTAAGAAGAACGAAGGATGATAAATCTTTAGTACCTGATCTTCCTGAAAAAATAGAGCAAATTGTTTGGTCACACCTCACCCACGAACAAGCTGGACTGTATCAAGCTGTCCTCAATGATTTTTTGACAGAAGCAGAAGCATCAGAAGGTATGAAACGTCGCGGGTTGATTCTCGCAACTTTGACGAAACTTAAACAAATCTGCAACCATCCAGCACATTTTTTAGCAGATGGAAGCAATCTTGATGCGCGGTCAGGAAAAGTTTCTCGGCTCGAAGAACTGCTTACTGAAATAAGCGAAGCTGGACAAAGAGTGCTTGTTTTTACACAATACCGTGTTATGGGCGATCTCTTATCTGAGCATCTGATGAAAACAATCGGAACGCGACCAGATTTTCTTCATGGGGGAGTCACGAGAAATAAACGTCAAAAGATGATTGATCAATTTCAAAATGAAGAAGGACCACCTGCTCTTTTAATTTCGCTAAAAGCAGGTGGCACAGGTCTTAACCTTACGTCTGCAAACAGAGTTATTCATTTTGATAGATGGTGGAACCCAGCAGTAGAAGATCAAGCTACTGACCGAGCATGGAGAATAGGCCAGCAGAAAACTGTCTTTGTCCACAAACTAGTTTGCCGTGGAACACTTGAGGAAAGAATTAATCAATTACTCATCGATAAAAAAGAACTTGCCTCTCAAAGCGTAGGCACTGGTGATGAATGGTTTACTGATATGGGGACTGATCAACTTCGCGAAATATTTTCTCTCAATTTAACAACGGCGGTTCAAGAATGATCAAACCGTCATCACAGCTCGGAGAGAGCATCATGCAACTTATTGCAGCGTATACGAATTATAAAGATCCTCTCGGCCCAGGTGTAGCAATTCAACGAAAGGGAGCTGTGAGAGACTTCTTTGTTCAGCAAGGATCAGTTTCATTTGAAATTTACGATAAGAGAGAAAGAGCATTTGATATTGAAATCCACACCACTCCACCATCGGAGAATGTTAGGCGAGCGGTACTTTCCGGTAACCTACACGAAGCAGTACCAAAAGTAACTGAAATACAAATTCATCATGTGTGCCCTGATTGGGCAACACCTTGTCGCCATGAGATAGCCGCATTGCTCCAGCTTTTGAAAGAATGTGAAGATGATCCCAATGTGATACTTAAATGGCGAGGTATAGAGCTTGAAAGCGATTCAGTTGACGAAGAAGCATCAATTAATAGCGATAGTTCGATTACCTCAAGAAAAAGTACAATCCAGCAACTGCGGGATACCATGCCGGGAAGATTTTTAAATTTCAAAGAAGAAAAAAGCCATGAATCTGTGTTAACTCCTGATATGGAGTCATTCTTTTCTTTCCCTAAAGAACATGAGTTAGTATCAAATCCAAATCCAAATTATCTAATTACTAAACAGATACATGCTTCACGTGATGTACAAATTGATGGTCAAAATATCTTCCCAGTCTTTGAAGATGCAATTGAAACAATCAAAGAATTTCTTAGTAGGAACTAAAATTCCTCGTTCGGGTGGAAAAGCCCCACAAAGACCTGTTCTTGTGAGTACGCTCAAAGTATGAAGATTGGAATAGTAGGAGCGACAGGTCAAGTCGGAACAGTAATGCGCGAAATTCTCGCGCAAAGAAAGTTCCCCATGCAATCAATTCAGTTCTTTGCATCATCTCGTAGTGCAGGCAAAGAAATAGAATTTCAAGGACAATCCATTCTCGTAGAAGATGCTGCTACAGCAAAATGGGACAACTTAGACATTGTTTTATTTTCCGCGGGCGGACAATTATCAAAGGAACTAGCTCCAAAAGTTGCGTCTGCAGGGGCAGTTGTGATCGATAATTCTTCCGCATGGAGGATGGACCCTGAAGTCCCACTGGTAGTTCCTGAGGTCAACTCGCACGCCATTAAGAACATTCCAAAGAATATTATTGCTAACCCTAACTGTACAACGATGGTCGCCATGCCAGTCCTAAAACCGTTGCATCTAGAAGCTGGTCTTTGTGAACTTGTAGTTTCAACTTATCAAGCTACCTCAGGTGCAGGATTAGCTGGAGTTCAAGAATTAAGTGAACAAATACGTGAGGCAGGCGAGATCGCTATAGACCTAACCCATGACGGACAGTCTATTAAGTTTCCGCCAGGAAAAAGTTTCCCAGAGCCAATAGCGTTTAACGTTGTTCCCTTCTGTGGGGCATTAGTTGAAGATGAATTAATGGAAACAAACGAAGAACGAAAACTTCGAGACGAAAGCAGAAAAATCCTTGAAATTAATGATCTAGCTGTCACAGCAACCTGTGTCAGGGTCCCAGTTTATACTGGACATTCACTAGCAATAACAGCTGGGTTCAAGAATCATATAACTGCTCAAAGAGTGAAAGATATTCTTAGTAAAGTTCCAGCAGTCGTTCTTGAGGACATTCCCACCCCTTTGAAATCTGCAGGAGTTGACCCAACATTCGTAGGACGTATCAGACCAGATACAGTCCTTGAAAACGGAATTAACTTATTTCTCTCAGGCGATAATTTGCGAAAAGGTGCCGCATTAAATGCCATTCAAATAGCTGAGTCACTACTTAGTTAGGTAAATCTCTACGGTGGGTTAGTTACATATCGATCAATGGCTTCTTCCACATCAACGCCAACTTGATTTGCTAACGAAAATACCCATGCGATCACATCCCCGAATTCGTGTACTTGTTGATCATGAGTTCCTTTCCTAATTGCTTGAGCGAGCTCTCCAACTTCTTCTGCTAACCAGGCGACTGACATTGCAATACCGCGCTCTCGATCCTTTTCACCGTAAACATTTTGTATATGACTTTGAAATTCTGAAATCTGCATAGACACCCTTCACATAACTAAGAAAAGACTATGTTGTGGACGCCAAAGATATGTTGACCCCTCAATAGAATCTAAGAGATAGTGCGTATGGTTTATTAATGTTTACAATACGCTCAGGCATGAAATACGGGTAGTGGCGCAGGTTGGTAGCGCGCCTCGTTCGGGACGAGGAGGTCGTGGGTTCAAATCCCGCCTACCCGACTAAAAATTTAGAGAAGTGATTTTGCTAGTTTACGTAAACGCAAAGCATTAAGTGGCTTTACAAGCTCACAATCCGCTTTTGCCTCATTGGCAATCCAAGTATCTGCTTCGCGATCTAACAACAAAATGATTTTTAATGGTTTGATTCTTCCAGCAGTGATTTCATGTCTTAAGTCAAGACTGGCAGCTACGCCTCCCATATTGCCAATCTGTAAATCTAAAATAACAAGATCCGGCTCTAATTCAGCGGCTACTTCTCGGACATCCTCACCACGTTTCACTCGACTAACGGAAGTTTCTGGCCCTAACAAAGCAGCAAAAGCTTCTTGTGCAGTCTCATCAGAATCAGTAGCTAGAAGAACTCTATCCATAGCTAAACACTATCGTCCAAATACCTTCAACTCTATTCACACCCTAAAGTTTGGTTCCTTGCTGTCATCAAATGGGCTATACAAACATGAATTTTCGCTTTACTATTACCACTAAACAATCTTTCTTATTTAAAAGAGGACATCTATGTTAGAAATCAATATTGAAGGCAATAACGATTTCTCAATGTGTCGACCTTCTGGTGAAATTGACGCTTATACCGTTGATGAGTTTAGAGATGCATTGAGCTCACTAGCAACAGTATCAAAGCTACTTATTGATCTTAGTAACGTACCATTCATGGACTCTGCAGGTCTAGGCGCATTAATTGGAAGTATCAGAAAAGCAGGCGAAAATAATGGTCAAATCGTTGTTTCATGCGAGAGAGAATCATTGTTGGGCCTACTCAAAACAACGGGTTTCGATCAAATCGTAACTGTCACTGAGTCAGTTAACGAAGCCCTTGATGTCTTAGGGGAATCTGAAGACATATAAGATAAAGATATGCGACTTACCCCTTTCGTTAGGACTCTAGATTCCTCGCGTTTGAAAATTTTCTTATTGATAACACTTGTTTTGAGTTATTCGCTCTTGTCGGCCGAACAACTCCACGGGCAAGAAAGCCAAGAATCACTCAATCCTGGTTATGTAGAAGTATTTGAAGTGAGTGGCTTACTTGATGATGTTCTCGCCTCAGCTCTTGAAAATTCAATCATTGATGCTCAAAATAACGGAGCAAATGCTTTGATTTTGCAAATGAATTCAAAACAAGCTGTGATTTCCGATCAAAGGCTAATAGCGCTGGGACAAGCGTTTATGGATTCTTCCATCCCAATAGAAGTTTGGGTTGGCCCCTCGGGCTCAACTTCTCAGGGGAAAGTTGCTCAATTAGCTCTTTTAGCTGATTCACTTGGTGTATCTATAGGGTCATCAATCGGGAAAACAGGTAAAAATGTCTTCTCAAGCATGGAATTGAATGTTTCTTATCAAGAAAAAATTGAAATTTTACGAACTAGCACTCTTCAGTGGGATGAAGCTATTCAAGCTAATCTGGTTCAGTGTAATCGAGTGGAAATTGATGAGTTAGGTAAAGCTTTGACTGAGAAAGAGCAGCTTGCTAGGTGTGCAAACCCTACTCTTGGAGATTTTCTTGTTAATCGTGATAGTTTCGTTTCAGAAGTGATTCAGACAGATGATGGCCCTCGACTATCACCTCTTACAAAAACGAAAATTAATCGTTTAAATCTAGTTGATCAATTAATGCACACCGTTGCGAGTCCCCCTATAGCTTACCTGCTTCTTGTTTCTGGATTAGCACTCTTATTATTTGAATTCTTTTCAATAGGAGTTGGTATCGCAGGAGTAATTGGTGCAATTTCGGTAGCGTTAAGCGCATACGGCTTAACAATTCTTCCATTCCGGCTATGGGCTTTATTACTTATAATCTTTTCAATGCTCGCCTTTGCCATAGATATTCAAACGGTCGTCCCAAGAGTTTGGACATTGATAGGTCAAATAATGTTCACAACTGGAACAATCTTTCTGTACTACGAAATAAATGTACAAATGTCTTGGATACCCATGTCGGTAGGCATTATCGGATTCCTAGTGCTCATGACTAGAGGAATGCCAATCATGATCAGAGGAAGGTTTGCAACAACACAAATAAATAGGGAATAGATTAAAGCGATTTTTGAGTAGATGACTGAATTTTGGTCAAATTTTTATTTTTTTCTTGCCCAATGAAAAAACTCTGACTAGGTTCCCTTTGAGGGAGGGTCATGAGCGTAGTTCTGAATGATCAAAGATGGCAGGTTCGTGCTGCTTGTCGCGGTCCTCAGATAAAGATCTTTTTTCCTCCGTCACATTTTGAAAGAAAATCCGACAAAAGAGAGCGTGAAAGTCGGGCAAAACTGATTTGTCAAACATGTTCAGTGAAAAATGATTGCTTAAACTTCGCACTTCGCATAGGAGAACAGCATGGAATATGGGGAGGGCTTAATGAAACAGAGCGAAGACAGATAACCCCAATAAGCTAATAATCGTTTGTTTAACTGAAAAGCTAAGACCAGTTCTAAATAATCCCTAATGCGACTTGAATCATCTCGTCAAATGTGGATTCCCTGTCTTTAGAGCTCATTATCTCCTGTCGAATTATGTCATCACTAACAGTCACAAGAGCTAGTGCCTGAGTGCCCTCTGCCTGCGAGAGTGAATACAAACCTGCTATCTCCATTTCAACTCCAAGAATTCCATGCCTTGTTAGCTTAGAAAATAGTTCAGGGTCAGGTCCATAAAATAAATCGCTGGTAAAAACAGGTCCAACAGCCATCGATATTCCTGCATTATTTGCAACATTTACTGCTGAGTAGAGTAATTCCCAATCTGCTATGGAAGGAAGACTTAGGCCATCATTTAGCTTTTCAATTGCAGCAGAGTCAGTTCCGGCAGCGGATGCACAAATTAGGTCACCTAAACGAACAGATTCATTTAATCCTCCGCAACTGCCAACTCGTATCAATTTCTTGACCCCAAAAAACCTGATCAATTCCGTGTAGTAAATCAACGCAGAAGGAACTCCCATCCCAACTGATTGAACCGAAACGGGAGTCCCGTTGAATTCTCCAGTAAACCCTTCAGCGCCTCTCACAGAATTAACTAATTTAACGTTTGTTAGATAATTTTCAGCTATAAATCTAGCTCTTTTGGGATCCCCCGGTAGAAGAACTGTAGGTGCATAATCACCATGAATGCCTTCAAGGTGAGGTGTTGGTCCAGAATCCATATTTCTCATTACCTTCACTTATTTCTCTTATAAACATAGCGTTATGCTTAACAGGTGTCATATGGTTTCGGTTAATCTTTTCCCTGCTAACCGAACATCATTTCTTCTAACTGTTGCACCTATCTGATCTAAATAGTTAAGAAGCGGAAGCACATATTTTCTCGTGCTATCTAAGGCTATGCGAACCTCTCCGACAGTTATTCCTTCTGGATTTTTGTTCAGAAGCACTTGTATCTTTCTCGCCGCACTTGTAACTGCTTTTTGTGAATAGAAAATCCCATTCTGCTCGATAATAAATCCCCGACGCACTAATTCACGTAATTCTCTTGGATCTACGCCATCTGCATCTGGTGGTTTAAAGAGGTTCGATTCCAATTGTTCCAGATAAGGATGGTCTGAAAAGTTATCTGCCCCTTCTACCCGAAGGTAATTACCTTCAATCAAAACTCCTTCAAGTAGGCCTATTGCAGCTCGCTCGAATTGATCAAGTGATGTTATATCAATACCTAAATTTCCAGCAGTTAGTAGCCTTTGAGATAAATCAGTAATCATGTCCTCAAGACAGTTTGGATCAACGATCCATCCAGGCACATCTTCGCCTCTGCGCACTCCAGTTAGTGCCTCAAGATGAGAGGGGGTTATCCATTTATGTTCACTGATTACTCTGTCTATTGAGCTATCAGGCTTTGCCTCTGCTGCTCGCAGAATGGGATCAGGGTCTAATACTATCGCACCGCCTATAGTCTCATTTCTTCCGCTTTCTCTGAGAATAAGTCGATCACCCAACATAAGAGGTAACTTCTCATCCATGTACACACGAATCAAACCTTTGCTTCCAGCAGTGATTACTTCACCGCCGAGTACTCGAACCTTTACAAATTGTTCCTTTGTACCGATGTATGCCAGATAAGCGCCACGCCGCGATACCTCATGTTCAATATTTGGAAGAACATCTAATTCAGCATCGAATGTTGATGCAAGAAACCATTGTTCAGGATTAGTGATAACACTTCCTCTTCCAATCCTTCGATGATCAATATTAGCTAAGTTAATAGCAACACGAGATCCTGGGCTTATATTTGAAATTTGCTCATCGTGAGACTGAAGAGAGCGGATTTTCGTTACAAAATTCTCTGGATTGATAACAATTTCATCATTAACTTTTAGTGAACCACCAGTGAGAGTTCCTGTTACGACTGTTCCAGTACCTTTTATTGTAAATACTCTGTCAATCCAAAGACGAGGTCTATCATGATCTTCCGCAACAGGAGTATCCTCCAACATATTTTCTAATTCTTTTAACAAGGAATCAATACCTGTGCCTGTGACGCTGTCAACTGGAATAATAGGTGCACTCTCAAGGAAAGTGCCTTCTAAGCGGTCTTTTATTTCAAGGGTAACAATTTCACGTAAGTCATCATCTACCAAAGAAATCTTTGTGAGAGCAATTAAGCCCCTCCTCACTCCTAATAGATTCAATATGTGAAGATGCTCTTCGGATTGGGGTTTCCATCCCTCACTACTATCAACAACGAAAAGGCACGCATCAACTGCTCCAACGCCTGCAAGCATGTTTTTTAAAAATCTTTCATGGCCTGGAACATCAATGAATGAGACCAAGCCATTATCGCTTCTATCAGCTTTAGCGAAACCTAAATCAATAGTTAGTCCTCTACGCTTTTCTTCTGCCCATCGATCTGGGTCAACTCCGGTCAAGGCATTTACCAAGGTAGATTTCCCGTGATCAACATGACCGGCTGTACAAATAACGTGTTTCTTCACAATCCTAGATAATCTGCTTCAATGATGACTTCACTTGATCATCTAAAGAAGGGTGAATAGTTCTTAAATCAAGAAGAGTCTTCCCGTCTTCGACTCGTGCAATAATTGGTAAATTATTTGCGGTTCCATCTCGGAGTTCCTTTGAAATATCATGATCTATTTGAATACCAAACGATGGGATTTCGACGCTAGGAAGCGTTCCTCCACCGGGTACGGAATTGAGTGGAACAGGAATTCCAATTTTGAGTTGCTCTGCTCGTCTTTGAAGCTCATCTTTAGTAGTTAAAGCCATTTTCCAAAATGGGATATCAGTCCAATTACGGTTGAGATATTTATGGCAAAGCTCTTGAAGAGATGAGATAACTAAAGACCCAGGTCTGACTGCTCTAGCAAATGGGTGGTCAAGACACTTTTCTATGAGATCTGCTTTGCCAGCTATGATTCCGGCTTGCGGTCCCCCTAGTAACTTATCTGATGAAAAAGTGACAATGTCAGCTCCTTGAGCGAGCGTTTGTCGAGCACCAGGTTCTCCTATAAGCCAGTTGGGAGGACCACTCTCAAGCCAAAAGCAATTTTCGTCTAATAACCCCGATCCAATATCTGCTACGAGAGGTACACCGAGTTCAGCTAATTCTCTGATCTCAGCAGATTCTGTAAAACCAACAATTTTGTAATTTGATTGATGGATTTTCATAATCATTGAAACGTCACGGTGAGCGTTAATAGACCTTTCGTAATCTTCCCGCCGTGTCTTATTGGTTGTTCCGACTTCAACCAGATATGCACCAGATAATTCAAGAACATCTGGAACCCGAAAACCTCCGCCTATTTCTACCATTTCTCCTCTGGAAATTGCTACACCTTTCTCATGCGCTAAAGCAGAAAGAATAAGTAGCACCGCTGATGAACAGTTATTTACCACCATAGCTGCCTCTGTTTCACATAAATTTGCAAATAAGCGACCCAAATATCCTTGTCGAGATCCTCGAGAACCTGAGTTTAAATCAAGCTCAAGATTTACTGGATTTCCGGAGAAAGTTGTCGGCCAGGACGCACGACCGAGATTTGTGTGCAAAAGCACGCCGGTTGCATTGAGAACTTCTTGAAGTGCTAATTTTCTAAGTGTTTCAACCCGTTCATCTAAACTTTCCCATATCCCCTCATCTATCGCTCTTCTTACTTCTTCCACGAGAAGAGGTCGAGGTATTCCTGAGTTGGAATAGGTTTCTACTAATTCGTTTACAGAAGGGGGATAATTATCCATATATTGACTCTAGGACGATTCAAACCATTTTTTCATAAAAGAATTTAATGAAATCTAAAAAATAACCCACTCGTAACTTTAGTCAAAGGTTAAGAAACAACTCATAGAATAAAATGATGATTCTTTTGTTTCTACTTTTCATAATTATTCCGATTGCAGAACTATATGTGATTATTAAAGTTGCTCAGAACACAGGCGTATTTAATTCAATCCTCCTGTTAATAATGGTGAGCTTTATAGGAGCTTGGCTAGTTCGGGCACAAGGAATAGGAATAATTCGAAAAATCAAAACCCAATTAACTATGGGGCAAATACCAAACAAAGAGCTAGTCGATGGTGCTTTAGTTCTCTTTGCTGGAGCATTGATGTTAACTCCTGGATTCTTAACTGATGCTTTAGGTCTGCTTTTGCTATTTCCACTAACAAGGCATATTTTTCGAGGCCTTATCATCAGCAGGTTTAAACAAAGAGCTTCAATATTTGATAAATCAAATTATAACGAGAGCAAAAAAAATAATTCTCGCAATTCTTTCTTCTTCTATCGGAATGATCAAGGTAGAATTATAGACCTACACGCAGAAGATAATGGCGAAGAGTATCCTCCCGAATCACAGGATGACTAAGAAAGGTCTCAACGGTTTTTTTACACATGGAAGAAGAAAAGGAAGAAGGACCGGAGCAGATAGTTCCTGGAGTTGCTCGGGCGTTAAGTCCATTGGTGCGAAGAATTCTTGCATTAAATCCAAGCCCCCAAAGGTCATACGGAACTAATACGTATCTCATAGGCATTGATGAGATTGTTGTTATCGACCCGGGTCCGGAAAATAGCGTCCATTTGGACTCTGTAATAGGTTGCGGTGGAGATCGAATCAAATGGGTCACTAGCACATGCTCTGATCCAGAGCATGCTGGGGCAATTGATGCCCTAATCGAACGCACAGGAGCTAGAAGATTAACTCCACAAGATGGCGACACAATTTTGGGAACCGAGTTCAGAATTACTATCCACGATATGGACGGTCCAGTTACTGATCACAAATCGTTTCTATTAGAAGAAGAGAGAACTCTAATTTGTGGAAAGCTAATTTCAGATGATCAGTCGATCCCTCTAATCTCAGGTTCCTCCAATCTTTCGGCGTACCACCAAAGTTTTCAGAAGATACAAAAAATGCGGTTAAAGAGATTCGCTCCAGCTTTTGGTCATGTGATTGAAGACCCCAAGAAAGCTGTATCTTCTGCTATTCAATCTTTTGATAAGACTGATCAAGACATCTTGAAAGCTTTGAAGAAAGGTGCCAGGACTCCAACCGAAATCGCAACCGCAAGTGCTTCAAAGGGCTCAAACACGGAAGATATTGAAAGCCTAGCTGAATCGGTGCAAGTTCATTTGACGAAACTCGCTGAAGAAAAATCAGTTAAGCATCTGAAAGCTGGATGGGCGATTCGTTAACTATTTGAGATCGTTACCGAAGTCTCTAAGGAACCATGAGCCGTGCAATCTATTGGATTGACCTTTGGAACTGCAGCAAGTACCTCGTCAACAATCAGATTTAAAGATTCAGCGGCATATCCCTCTCCGAGAATTACTGGAACTCCGGTATCCGAGCCGCTACTCACGAATGGATCAATCGGAATCGAGCCAAGTAAAGGAACGCCAAGTTCTTGCGCAAGCTTTTCTCCCCCTCCTGTTCCAAATATCTCATAGCGGTTGCCTTCTTCATTAATAAAAGCAGACATATTTTCAATTACTCCAGCGATTCGTAAATAGTAACTTTGTGCCATGCTAGCTACTCGAGTTGCTACAGTTTGTACTGTTTTAGATGGGGTGGTGACAACGATCATGTCTGATTTTGGAAGCATTTTTGCCAATCCCATTTGTACGTCACCAGTTCCTGGAGGCATATCGATCACTAGATAATCCATATCTCCCCACTCCACATCTTCCAGAAAATGGCGGACAGCACGATTCAAAATTAAACCCCGCCAATTAAGTGATGCCTTGTTTTCATCAACTAAAAATCCCATTGAGATAATCTTCAACGTACCGGCCCCTACATTTTTAACTAAGGGGACAATCTTTTTCGTTTCTTCATTACCAGCTAGTCTTCCCTCAACTCCAAGCATTTGTGGAATAGAAAACCCCCAAATATCAGCATCAAGAACGCCAACTGTAAAACCTCTTGAAGCTAATCCAGTAGCAATATTTGCAGTTACTGAAGATTTACCGACGCCACCTTTCCCTGATGCGATCATAATTGATTTCGTTGTCCGAGGAATTTGAGTCACGACATCTTCCTTTGACAAATTGAAACGCGCTCGATCCATTGTTTGTGCTCGTTCTTCGTCTGTTAACTCAGTCCACTCAATCTTCACGCTCGAAACTTCCGAGATGTTTTTCATTCTCAACCGAACATCCTTTTGAATTTGGGCTTTAAGAGGACATCCTTCGGTTGTTAGAGCAATCGTTATCTGTAGGTCCCCGGTCTCTTTGAAGTCAATTTCCTTAACCATTCCTAGATCAACAATGTCCGAGCCAAGTTCTGGGTCTACGACTCCTCTTAGTTGATTTATGACTTTCTCTTTAATTTCAAGACCGGATTGATCTATTCCCATAAAAAAATCATACAAAGTTTTTTGGCACAACCTTTTCTCTCTGCCTTAGTTTCTTGTAAAATGGTAAAAGCCTATTAATTGGAGTTAGAAGTGATAACACTTACAGATTCAGCAACCACAAAAGTAGATCAATTAATTAAAGATGAGGGTGAAGATAATCTGGCGCTTCGCGTAGCGGTAAGACCAGGGGGATGCTCAGGTTTTAGCTATGAAATGTATTTTGATTCAGACATAGCTGATGACGATGAAACATTAAGCTTTGGATCTATAAGAGTTGTCGTTGACCCATCAAGTTCAATGCTTCTACAGGGTGCCACGCTTGACTATAAAGATGGCCTTGACCAGTCGGGATTCAGCATTGATAACCCAAATGCCCAAAAAACTTGTGGGTGCGGACAAAGCTTCAGTTAATTAGAGATAAAGCATTCTCCATTTCAAGCTTGTCAAACATGTAATCGAGGCGTGAAACCACTGTGTTTTTGCTATTAGCGACTATTAAACTTGGCTCGAAGGTCATTCCATAGTCTCTTATTGCCGGAGATAATAAACTTTGAAAGCTATTTGCTTCTGCTATTTTTTCGGGGTCAATATAGACTTCAGCATGTATGACATTGAGCTTATTAGTGTTCTCTCCAAGAAGCTCTATCAATATTTCTAGAGAAGGGCCGCATATACTTGTCTGGCAAAAACCTGGTGTAGAAATTAGCAGAACAGTTGGTAAAGAATTTGAGAGTGCTTCTTCAATAGTCACATAGTGGTAAGGGCAGGGATCAAATCGAGTGCAAATTACTGAGAAATTTAAGGGGTTATTAAAAGTGGGTATCTCTGTTTTGCGCAATAGGTCCCCGGTTTGTACTAAGTTGACATCACCTTTATCTGAAACTAGAAAAGAAAGCGATTGAGGACTCTTATCGATTACGTAAGCTACTTTATGAAGTCCTACTTCGTTTGATTCAAAGAACATAGGGAAATACGGAGTCGGAATCCCTTTACTAAACTCTTTTAATTCAAGTTCAAGTGACTTTCCTGATGGGAATTGCAAAGTTATTGGAATTGACCTTGGGACATTATTCACTATTGGAATTCCATCAGACCCATAAAGCAAAAAAGGAGCTCGTTGAGGCACTCCTTTAATGATTGTTGATGGACTAATAAGGCCATCAGCAAAACCACTTTTTAAGTAACGCAGACTACTAATTGAAGGGTCTTCAGGGCCCACAATATTTTGCGAGCATGCTACTGAAAGTGCCATGGTCCCAGTACCTAAGAGAAATAACCTTCTAGATAAAGCTTTGCTGTCAGCATTTATAACCTTGGAAAACATTATTAAATTCTACTATCCCTTAGCAAGAGTTTGCTAAGAGTCTCATAGTTCATCAATCAGGACAGGTATTCTAAAGATATGTCAAAGCCAATCGGACCATATGCTCCAATATTACAGACAGGAGAATGGTTTATCACATCTGGGCAAATAGGTCTGCATGACGGCGAATTAGTTTCTGGTGGACTTGAAGCTGAATTGATTCAGACATTTAAAAATCTTAAAGCTCTTCTAACTAATGAGGGCCTCACACTACGAAACATAGTTAAGACGACTGTTTTTCTTGTTGATATAGATGACTATCAGCTCATGAATACTATTTATATACAAGAATTTGGTTCGCATAGGCCTACGCGTTCTGCTGTTGCTGTCACAGCCTTACCGCTTGGAGCTGTTGTGGAGATTGAGGCTTGGGCTAGAATAGAGATAGCTGATCAAACAGCGAGTGCGCATAGGAGCTAATTCATGATTGGAACGATAGTCATTATCATTTTGCTAATCGTTATCGTACCAGTATCTATCATTATGACAGGATTGTTGTTTAGTGGGTTACTTGGAACTGTCTTGCAAAAAGAGGTTGATAGAGAAAATCAAGGGACTGAACTTTACGATTTAAGTCAAAAAGATTTTTATCATAAACCCAGTAGCTAGAAGTCTTGTCTTAAATTTCCATTTTCTTTGATTAAGAACCCCATCTGGATTGACCAAAGCTGTACCCCACAGAACGGATTGTTTGGATTAATCCTGCGTGTTCTTCACCTAATTTTGATCTTAGCCTTCTGATATGAACGTCTACTGTTCGAGCCCCACCAAAATAGTCATACCCCCAAACACGTGATAACAATGTCTCTCTACTAAAAACTTTCCCCGGGTGTGAAACTAAAAATTTTAACAACTCATATTCCATGTAAGTTAAATCAAGAGGACGTCCGTTGACAGCTGCTTGGTATGTTTCGAGATTTAAGATCAGATCACTATGAGTTAAGACTTCACCTCGACTGTCAACGCCTTGGGACCAGAAGAGATGTTTCAATCGAGCTTCTAATTCTTGATGTCTAAAAGGGGTCAAAATAAAATCATCAAATAACTCATCTCGGAGTTCTAATTGACCTAATTGTGTCGCATTTAAGAGAATTAAAATACCTTGCTGAGGCTTTGGTTTTTTTCGTAAGAATCTAGCAAACGCAAAAGCACCATTAGGGTCCTCATCAGCAACAATAACCGCCCCTGCCCATTCTTGATCTGTTGATTGTTCATCAGCAATTGCTGAATTGGCGACTGCCTTCCATGAAAAGCCCGCAAGGTCAAGTGATTGTGCTAGTTCTGGCGGAGGTGGGTCTGGGTACACAAGCAAAGGAGACATCTTTTCAACTCTTCTGGATAAGTGTTATTTGTTGATGTAACGAAATTTTCATTTGTATAGAGTTATTTGAGTTTGTTTTTTTGTTTTCCATCACCACACCGGCAAGTATTGTTCAATTTCGAATGGAGTGACTCGTCCCTGATAGAGTTCCCATTCAGATCTTTTGTTTCTTAGGAACCATTCAAAAATATGTTCGCCCAAGGCATTAGCTACAAGATCAGAATCCTCCATAAGGTCTAATGCTTGCCGCAAATCTTGAGGAAGTTTTCGTAAGCCAGATGAACGTGCTTCAACTCTATTGAGTGACCAAAGATTATCATCGGCTTCGCTGGGAAGTTCGTAGCTCTCTTCAATACCTTTTAGACCGGCAGCAAGGATAACAGAGTATGCCAGGTACGGATTAGCAGCTGAGTCAAGAGCTCGATATTCAATTCTTGTAGAGGAGGCTTTTCCTGCTTTGTGAACGGGGACACGAACAAGTGCAGATCGATTATTTCTTGCCCAACTTACATAAACAGGGGATTCATAACCAGCTATCATTCGTTTATAACTGTTTACAAGCTGATTAGTTACCGCTGTGAACTCTGGAGCATGATGAAGGACCCCGGCCATGAACTTACGGGCTGTATCCGAAAGGCCCATGGGATCACCTGAATCGTGGAACGCATTCACATCGCCTTCAAAGAGAGACATATGCGTGTGCATCCCAGACCCCTGACCTTTATCTAAGGGTTTTGGCATAAATGTTGCATGAATGCCTGCATCCAAAGCTATCTTACGAACGATTAAACGCAGGGTCATGATGTTGTCGGCCATGTCGAGTGTTTCGGTATAACGAAGATCAATTTCATGTTGGCTGGCATTATCTTCATGAAATGAATACTCAACTGGTATACCCATGGCTTCGCACATTGCTAATGTTCGGCGTCGTAGGCTACTTCCAAGATCAAGTGTCGTTAGATCAAAATAGCCTGCGTTGTCGAGAGGAATAGTATCTCTTGAGCTTTCAAAGTAGAAGTATTCAATTTCTGGAGCAGTGAAAAATGTAAATCCCTTTTCTTTTGCTTGTTGAAGATTCCTTCTTAATACGTGGCGAGGATCACCAGCAAAGGGAGTTCCATCAAGATTATGGATGTCACAGAATATCCGACCAGTTGGTTCCGAAGGATCTACCCATGGCAATAGTTCAAAACTATTGGCATCGGGAATCGCTAATACATCACTTTCTTGAACTCTGCTAAAACCATCAATAGCAGATCCATCAAAATGTAAACCCTCTTCAAAAGCAGCTTCAAGTTCTGCTGGGGAAATAGCCAGTGATTTTAATTGTCCAAGGACGTCGGTGAACCACAAGCGAATAAGACGCACCCCTCGCTCTTCCACTGTTCTTAATACGTAATCTTTTTTGGGTTCCATATATTATTTCTAACCAAATTACAGCAAAAGTCCCCTTATCAAAGTCAAATTAACACTCTGTTAACATTTCTTTGTCACTTACGCTCTAGAGTCGTGTTAACTGTAAATAGATGATTTACTAACTATTTTTTTAAGTTATCTAAATATTTCAGTCTTTGAAAAAGAATGGAGAAATCAATTGACCTACCGAGCTGAATATCTCTGGATTGATGGCACAGAGCCAACCGCGGAGATACGATCAAAAACAAAAATCCTAGTTGACGGCGATGAACCAGGTATCTGGGGATACGACGGGTCGTCGACAAATCAAGCAACTGGTGATAATTCCGACGTTGTATTAAAACCTGTATTTCAATGTCCGGACCCAATCCGCGGAGGAAATAACATCCTGGTGATGTGTGAAACATTCCTTACGGATAAGGAAACTCCGCATCCAACGAACACGCGTGCACTTGCTAGACAAGCCGAAGAAAAGTATGGGAACCAAGATCCCTGGTTCGGTTTAGAGCAAGAGTATACGATGATCGACCCATCAACAGGTTGGCCAGCGGGTTTCCCACCAAATGGATTTCCAGCTCCTCAGGGCCCGTACTACTGTGGCGTAGGCGCACTTAAAATACATGGCAGAGATGCAGTGGAAGAACACACGACTCTTTGCATTGAAGCTGGGCTTAAAATATCTGGTACTAATGCAGAAGTAATGCCAGGACAATGGGAGTTTCAAATAGGTCCAGCCGGAACTGTTGAAGTTGGCGACCACTTATGGATCGCTCGTTACCTACTTTATAGAGTTGGGGAAAAGCACAATGTTGAGATAAGCATTGAAGCGAAACCCATGAAAGGTGACTGGAATGGGGCAGGTATGCACACTAATTTCTCAACTCAAGCCATGAGAGATGGTTTTGATGCAATCACAACAGCATGTGAGGCACTCGGAGCACCCGGAAAGCCAGAAGAGCATTTAACAGGTTATGGAGTGGGTATCGAAGACAGGTTAACTGGAGAGCACGAAACCCAGAGATTTGATCAGTTCAGCTATGGCGTATCTGACAGAGGAGCTTCCATTCGAATTCCTTGGCAAGTCGCCGAGGATCAAAAAGGATACCTCGAAGACCGTAGGCCAAATGCTAATGCCGACCCGTATGTGGTTGCGGCTCTTATGACAAATACTGTTGGAGAGGCCTTAAGCTAAGGCCTCTCTCAGGAGCTTCCTAAACGTATTTAAGCTCTTGGTTATCTAAGACTGATCGGTAATAACAACTCGATCGGAACTTTCCAGATTCATCCTTAGTGTGGCAGGC
>CEQY01201820.1_pt1 | contig 17566 bp, 17 predicted proteins | sample 361391 | NCBI WGS metagenome assembly CEQY01 (sample SAMEA2621075, study PRJEB7988) | marine metagenome | isolation source: saline water (ENVO:00002010), including | reverse complement strand
TAGTTAGTTAGTTAGTTAGTTAGTTAGTTAGTTAGTTAGTTAGTTAGACTGATAGTCAGAGACTTTAAGTGCAAGCATATTTTACTTGTTTAAAACCAACTGCTGCTTTTTGATAGTATAGTTTCTAAACAAAGCCCCGCCGGCCTCAGAGTTCCAAATTAAAAATAAAAAAATGAGACTGTAAGAAATTTTGTGTATAGGATGTCTTAACACTTCTTGAATTTCCAAAAAATTATCCAATTATTTGCATCTATGCAAGTATTTTCTATAGTTATTTATTACTTAGATAGTTTTCTGTAGACATAAAATTAATATTAACATTCTGAGCACCATGCCCAAAAGTGAATAGCTTACGCCCGTTCAAAAAAACAATAAATCGAAATGTTTTTGTAGTTGTCATAAGGGGTCCAGCACCATTATTTCCACATAAATAATCATTCGAGATCACAAAAAAATTGGTTTCAAGATAGCGTCTAAAAGAATCAATGCCAATTTTTTCAATCAATTGATTAAGAAAAAAAGTTTTAAGTCGTCGCTCGTTTGGATCACGAATAGATAGTTCTTCAAGGTCAACTATTTCATAAATTGAATCTGTAAGTAGATATAAATTTAATGGTGTGTCTGTGACCTCACTTTGCACTAGGATGCTCCAAATCCCACCGCATAAACATTGGGTGAGGTTTCCGCCAGACCAAGTAGAATTTCTGCCAGAATATATAATTCTATGAGAATCTCCTCGAAAGAAGAAGCTTTTAAACCCCACTTTTTCAAGGTAAAGCGGTGTTTCCTCAGTTAAGATCAATTGCACTACGGGCCGGCCCACACTCATGTTAAAATGCGCCACTCGATCAATATTTTTTCCATAATGCTTCCAATTGTCTGGGTTCGTTGCGTGAACTATAAAATAAGTATCCTCACCTTTTAGGTCTACTAGGGGGTAGTTAAATTCAGAATCATAGGTCCAATTAACAACATTATTTTCAAGGGAAAAAGTTTTATTCACCCATTCCGCGTGAGCACTATTTAGAAAAATCAAAGAAAAAATTAAAGTTAGAAAAGACATCAGTATTTTATCCAGCAAAAAATGTTCCAAAAATGAAGGGCTTATGCACTTGAATATACTGACTTTTTTGGTATCTTATAGCAAAGGTTGGATCCATTGACGAATATAAGGAGTTGGCTGTCAAAAAAGCTAACATTCCAACTCCTCAAGGATTTTGTGCCCTCCTATTCTTTAGAAACATATATTAAATCAACGTCAGAAGTAGCTATCTTACCATTTTTTACAAGATATCTAGATCCACTCGAGCCTCAAAATGGGTGGAAAGCTGAGCAATGACCTGTCCCCAGTTCCATTTAGGCGTAGTCCACTTCGTTGTCACGCCCTTAACAGCCAGATAGAGAAGTTTGAGGAGTGAATCATCAGTCGGGAAGACAGCTCGATTTTTCGTCACCTTTCTCAACTGCCGATGGAGGTTTTCTACAATATTGGTGGTGTATATGATTTTTCTAATGGGTTGCGAATATTTGAAGTAACTGGAAAGTGTAGACCAGTTATTTCTCCATGAATTTACAACTACAGGATATTTTTCGCCCCACCTTTCCGATAAGACATCTAAACTTTTAAGAGCCTGCTCTTCAGTTGAGGCTTGATAAACAAGCTTTAAATCCTTTAAAAATTCTTTTTGGTGTTTTGAGCCGACATATTTTAATGAGTTTCGAATTTGATGGACGATACAGATTTGAACCTCTGTTTTTGGAAAAATGTTAGCAATCGCTTCAGGAAAGCCTTTAAGGCCATCTATACAGGCTATGAGAACATCTTTTATGCCACGATTTTGAAGATCAGTTAAAACGGATAACCAGAAGGTCGAGGACTCATTTTCGCCAATATAAATCCCTAAAACATCTTTTAATCCATTTTTATCGATACCTGAGCAGGTGTAGGCTGCCTTGCAGACAATCTTGCCATCAACTCTCACCTTGTAGTGTATGGCATCAAAAAAGATAACAGGCTAAAGGATATTGAGTGGGCGCGACTGCCATTCCTTGGCGTGCTCAAGAATCTTCCCTGTAATGCTAGAAATGGCTGTTGGTGAAATTTCTAAGCCGAAATATATCTCCTTCACATGACTTTCAATATCACGTGTAGTCACACCCTTTGCGTACATGGATATGATTTGCTCTTCGAGTTTTGAGCTGACCCCTTCGTACTTCGGGATAGCCTTGGGTTCAAAGGTGCCATCACGGTCTCTAGGGATTTCAAGATCTACTTTCCCAGTGATGGTTTTAACAGATTTCTTATAACTTCCATTTCTAGAGTTTGATGTTTTCTTACCTTTTGAATCCCGATGGGAGTATCCAAGGTGGTCTTCAAGCTCTGCTTTCAACATCGTTTCCATTGAATTTTTGAGCATTAGCTGAAGAGCGCCTCGCTCAGCAAAAAGATCATCCATACTTTTTGCTGATTTTAACGCGTCGTTGACTTTTTCTGGGTCGAAAAGAAACTGGTCCTTTTGGTTCATTAGAATTTCTCCTTGTTAGTTTTTTACAAACAAGAAGTGATTTCGTCACCAAAACACAAAATTATCTACAGAACCAAAAAAAATAGAAAATAAAAAAACAGATTCATCATCAAAGAACAGCGAGATCTACTCAGCATATCTTTTCAGTCACTTTATTCTACATAGAGATTAACATCTGGGTATGGAACTCTTTCGTTTATTAAATTTAAGCGGGTTGCATAATAGACCGCAAAGCGAAAGTTTTTGTTGTTCACCGACCTACATTCGCTGATATCCAAAGTCAATTCAGAGTAAGTACTGCCATCAATTGATTTGTTAAAAGCCAGTTTCTTTGCACAAGTAATTTCGTTCAAGTTTAGTGTTGTTTCATCCACTCTACACCCATCCAAAACACTTGGGTAATAGGGCCGCAAAACATCGTCTATCTGAATACCTTGCTCTTTATTTTGCTCTCCACATAATTGTCTTTCTACTTCTTCAAAGCTAAACTCCTCTTTCCACGGAGAACCAAAATTAGTGGTTTGAACCACAATATAATAGTGATCTTTTTTGTCTGACATAGAATGAGCAAAGTTTGCTAGAAAGAGTAAAAACACAAAATATTTCATCATTTAAAATCCCGCCTCGGGATTTAGGGTATCATAAAACTGTTAAGCCTATATATGTTGTTTCGAAGCACTAGAACTTATTATAGGATTTCGATATTTTTTAGTCGGTGATTTTTTTCATGATCGTCTAATCTATTTGCAGCAATCAAGCTTTTAGAGCGAATAAAAAAGGGGCCTAGCAAAGCTAGAACCCCTACCCCCTGATTGGAAACGGGAATATTAATTTGCAGACCTTCTGCAAGAATTTGGTTTTGAATCTTGTAGGTCAAATCTTGGAGCTAAAGGTAAGTCCATGATTTCAGCTTTTGCCACTTCGGAAATTCTTCTTTCCTCTAAAAGCTGGTCAATATCCTTAACCGATCTAGGCATTAAGGACTCATGAAGTAAAACGGCATCACGATCTGCAAAACTATCTTTAGCAGTAAAACTTTGCCATTTCTTGCTTAAGTTTGATTTCATTTTTCCAAAGAAACTATTTGAGTAAACCACTTTACCCGTTTCTGTTCTGTAGTAGTTTCCTTTACGGAGCGCTAGCTTACGACGATTAAACTCAGCTTTCGTCTCAGGGTCCCACTCAAAAATCTTTTCTTCTGCATTTTCGTAAATCGTTTCTAGTTCCGGTCCTAATACAATTCCTTTTTCCGCTAAAGTCTTACCTAAAGTTAAGAACAAATCCCAGTTTAGTAAGATCGCTTCTTCCGCCATCTTTCTTGCTTCCTGACTCATTCTTTCTTTTTCTTCGTTAAAAATTAGTCTTTGCTCTGGAGTTAAACTAGCAATCATCTCTGCAAGAGTTTTTCCAGCTGGAACTGTATTGGTGCCAAATCTTTCCGAGTTACCCCAAATTAATATCGAAGCTTCTGCAAGTTGGCTTGCTCGCTCCATATCGTTACTCTTTCCAGCATTATGGCTTCCGTTTGCAGAAGTTAAAATTTCTGCAACAAATCCACCGTACAATAGAGCCATTTCTCTTAAAACAGCTTGTTCTGTTTTTTCTACTCTCTCTAACTCTTCTGAAGTTTGCAAACCAAGATAAACGATAGAGCGTCCGCCGATGTCTGTGACACCTGGGATGATATATATGCCTTTAGACTTTTGAGTATCTCCAAGTAAAACTTTCGTTACGATCTCGTGTCCTGCCTCATGGTAAGCCACAAAAACTTGCGTAATTTCAGAGGTTTTTGGGTAATGCTCATAGGCCTTACTTTGCAAATAGATTTGGTCTCTATATCCATCCGCTTCTATGTTCAGGTAGACACCCTTCGTGTGACGACCATAATCATCCGCTCTAGTAAACTCGTTCGCAGTCGTTTTTTCGGCATCTAAACTAATCTTAACCGCTTTTCCAGCAGGAACTCTACCCGTTAGACTATCGATTAAAGCTCCAGATAATTGCTCATGAACAAAACGGTGAATACTACGGCCTTGCTCTTCTACTGAGTAACCTTCCTTTGCCATTGCTTCTAAAACTTTGTCTCTTTCCTCGGGGGATTCAAAATAGAAATCCCACCAATGCGTCTCCGTTGTCGGTGCAAAAGTTTTTGTAATCATCTCGTTCATCTTTAGGGCAAACATTTTATGAATACTGCCATGACTCAATGGAGAGAAGAAATACATATTGTCCATACCGATACGAGTAAGTGTTGCATCGGAAAAATACTTTCTTAAAAGAGCTTCTTGGGCATTAATTTTACCAATGTTCTTTTTGTAAGACTCGTGCATGGCATCGAAGCGAATGTTATCAGGCAAGGTCTTAGGAATCCCCTCATACCATTCTTCCCCCGCATTTCCAGTAATCACAAAAAGTACATCCTTCATTCTTCGACCATCAATTTCTGGTTCGTCAAAATAAGGGTAAAAGTTTTTGATTAACTCTTTATTTACGTTAGCAAGTTCATCTAAAACTACGATCAATCTCCCATTGTGTCGATCGTATTCTTTTTGAAACTCAGAACGTCTATCTGGTTGTTCAAAATCATGTCCAAAAAGTCTTTCAAAATCTGCTTCTGACTTTAATTGATCGGCATCCACTCTCCAGACCGCAGACTTTTCACCAAATAGCTCTTCGGCTAAAACTTTTGTGGTTTCAGTTTTACCAGTCGCCGATTTACCAAAGAAACCAAGCATAGTGGCCTTTTCAGACTTCTCGTTATTAGCATCAAAATTTTTGTTTCCTTTGATACGCATGCTTAAAACTCTCTGAGCAAGTTTCTTAGCAATGTTCTCAACGCCGTAAACACGTTTTATCATTCTTTTTTCTAAATCACGAATGTATTGGATCTCTTTATCAGATATAGGATCCATTTTTTTCATTTCTTTTGTTTTGTCTATCTCAAGCTCAAAAGACTCTCTATCATCATTTAAAAACTCAAAAGCCAATTTAGCAGTACCATCCACTTGCTCACGAACATCGATTCTAACTTCAACGGAATGGTGCTCGCTTAAAGTTAGTTTTCCATTCATCAAGGCAGCATCAACCACAGGTTCAACCAAAAGCTTAACCTTCTCACCCATTGGGCGAGCTGCATCCTCAGCATTAAAAGCATAATTTTGGATGTATTTAGTAAGCTCTGGAGTCCATGTAAGCTCTACTTTTCCCAATTTAGAATTGGTATTTGTTCTAAGGTCCTTAGCCAGCTTAGTTAAATGGATGTCAGTGATCTTCACCAATCCCTCAGGAGAAATTGGTCTTAAAAGCAAGATATTGGTAATTCGAGAGCCTACTTCTTCTGAAGTTCCTTTAGCATCTTGTGCATCGGCAGTGCCTGAATTTGGTCGCCTCATAATGGAGGCTTTTAGTAGACGAGGGTTCTTAGCCACAGCTAACCATTTTTTAAAAATCTCTTCATAGCCCTGAGCCTTTCCACGAGGGCGGCCATCTAAATGACGATCCGCTAAAAGCTCAATACCATTGTTCGAAGCCATAAATAAAGTAGCTGGAAACTCTAAGGTTTTTAATCCACCGTTTGGATTGTTTACCTGAATGATTCCCTTTTCTAAAAATTCTTTCAAAAATTCATTTTTATTAGAGTAAGACCAGTCGTGTAACTCATTAAAGAACATAACTGCGCTTTCAGGGCCTAAAGTACCAGGAAGATTTCTTCCCCCATTGGCTCGCCATTCAGGGTTCTCTTCAATGTGGTACTTGGTTTCAAATAAGCTTCTTTCTTCCACTTTAATGTAACGACCACCTGAGTGCTCTATTACGAAATCAAGAAGTTTAGGAAATTCTCCGGAACCAACATAGCCTGTTGCTGAACCAAGCTCTGACCATAAATCCGCTTGTTTGCTCATGATCTTTACACGATACATATGTTTATCTAGAGCTTGATCGTCTCCTGGAAACATTGCCTGAACATAAGCTTCAGCCGCAGTGTCTTTTCCGGTTCCAGGCAAACCAATCAACATCAAATGCTCGGGCTTAACTCGACGAATTCGACGATAGTTTTTTCTTTCAATATCGATGATCTTTTCGATCACTTCAGGTTGTTCAATGATTCCAGCTTCCAACTGCTCTTTGATTCTATCAATTCGATCCAAAGCAGTCATTCTGTCCTGATCTTTGTAGAAATAAACATCCAATTGATTTCTTATAAAATCAAGATCTTCAGAGCTATAGCTAGGCTGGAGCAATGAGAAGTCATTACCTAATTTCTTCATTGTTTCGCTAAGGTAATGTGGTAGCGGTTTTGTCATAGAATTAACGGTAGCTCTTAATTCAGTGATGTCTTCTAAAATACCAGTTTCATGATTGGAACTACCCTGCTGATTTTCAATAAACATCCATATCATCACATCAAGAGTGGCAAGCAATTCTGCTTTTTGTTTTTCTAAAGGCATCGATCTAGCGGGCGGGTTTTTTGCTTCATTGTCTTGAATCAAATCCGTCATAGATTGTAAAGAATCGGAAATGAAATAAAAACTATCCACTGTAAAGCTACCAGAACTGGTATTCTCAATGGCGCGAAAAACACGATTGATACCAGCTACAACTGTTTCGTATTTTTTATATCTAAGTAAAACAGAAAAAGCTGCATGAGTATGTGTATACTTTTTCGACCTTTCCAAAATGTGCATAGCACGGTAGGCCGACACAGCCTCTTTTTTGGGGCCATTTTCCATCGCGGGGATTAATTTCTGCTCAATGACCTGCTCTTCCGTTAACGGAATTTTCTTGTTTTTCTTAGGAGTTTTGATCCCAGATTTTTTTGAACTTGATTTTGATTCTTTGTCATTTCCCGAATTATTATTGTCGTTGTCTCCGTCGTTTGCCGTAACCCCCGTTACAAATGACAAACAAAGAAGCATTGCGACGCATGCGCGCGCAAGTTTAGATGCTAACACCCTTCCCTCCTCAAATTGATTTCCCAGCAATATCCTAGAGCAAGCACTATGCCAAAAATGGACAAGGAAAAGATGCCTACATTATCAGCGATGCTTATAACATAAGAAGCTTAAATATTAATCTTAATGATATTTAAACAATAATTACAGATACTTATAAGCCAACAGCTCACCTAATACGGCCACTAAGTATAACTTATGCTTCATTGCGACAAACATTATTACAAAACTCATTGAAGCAAATACCTCAAAAGCTTACTTTTTAAGCTGGTATTTTGAAGTATCTTGTACCCAAAAAACCTACTAATTTTAGGTATATAACTCATTTTGATTTAGGGTTTTGCAAGTTTTTTAGTGGATTCTTTCTATAGGATAAACATCTTTGCTGGATTAAAAGTTTCTATAAGGCCGACTAATATAAGCTAGTCAAAGCGATTCAAAGGCCTATAGAGCCCCTATTTTGGCTAAAAACAAAAAAAGGAGCTTTAAAAGCTCCTTAAGACATTACTTTTTTTGATACCAACAGAACGAAAAGTTCTCTGGCTCTGAGTGCTCTTGCTTTTTTACAAGTTCGAATTTGTCTTTATCAAACTCAGGGAAAAAAGCATCTCCCTCATACTCTTTTTCAATTTCGGTTAAAATGATTAAGTCAGTATGAGCAAGGGTTTGCTTGTAAATCTCTGCCCCACCAGCGATCCAAACTTCATCTCCAAATTTATCCGTTTGTGTTTCACAATACTTATAGGCTTCAGCAATACTTGTAACCACCACAGCATCATCACGCTCTTTGGGACGATAATCTAAGTTTCTGGTTACGATCACTAATTTACGATTTGGTAAGCCACTCGGAGGAATAGACTCATAGGTTTTTCTTCCCATGATCAAAATTTTCCCCATAGTCTGGTCTTTAAAAAATTTAAAATCTTTTGGAATATGCCAAGGAAGTTCATTGTTATTTCCAATTGTACGATTCCCTGCCATAGCGGCGATTTGAATTACTCTCATTGTTTGTTCCTTGAATGATAGGAGGACCATCTCCCCCTTCTCTATATTTTAAATTGCTATCCTTAGAAGTCTATCGCTTTTGTGAACTAGCAGATTTAAACCGCTACGATCCCTTTAATGTGAGGGTGTGGATCATAACCAGTTAACTCAAAATCTTCGAATTTGAATGAAAAAATGTCTTTTACATCTGGGTTGATCTTCATTTGAGGTAGGCTTCTCGGCTCACGAGACATTTGCAATTGAGCTTGCTCAAAATGATTTGTGTAAAGGTGTGCGTCTCCTAGGGTATGAACAAAATCACCTAATTCTAAATCACAAACTTGAGCAACCATCATCGTCAGTAAAGCGTAACTGGCAATGTTAAAAGGAACTCCTAGAAACACGTCCGCAGACCTTTGGTACAACTGACAACTCAATTTATTATCAGCTACATAAAACTGAAAAAACGCATGACAAGGAGGAAGGGCCATATTGCTAACTTCCCCTACGTTCCAAGCATTTACAATTAATCGTCGAGAGTCTGGATTGGTTTTAATTTGCTCAATCACATTTGTGATCTGATCAATACTAGAACCATCGGCTGTCGCCCACGAACGCCATTGATGGCCATAAACAGGACCTAAATCTCCGTTTTCATCAGCCCACTCATCCCAGATGCGTACGCCATTTTCTTTTAAATATTTGATATTGGTATCACCACTTAAAAACCAAAGTAACTCATGAACGATTGATTTTAGGTGACATTTCTTTGTAGTCACTAATGGAAATCCCTCTGCCAAATTAAAACGCATTTGGTGGCCGAAAACACTTTTAGTTCCCGTACCAGTACGGTCTTCTTTTAAAGTTCCTTCTTCCATTATTTTTGCCATTAAATTTAAATATTGTTTCATCCACGCTCCTTGGCTTAATCTTTTTAACTTTAACAGAGTCTTAAACTAAAATCAGCATTAGAGGCTTTGCATTGAAAGGGAATTTTGTTGGTTTTTCACAGGGATTTCTTTGATAAGTTATCATAAAACTTGAAGTATTTGCCTTTTCGGCTTAAAAGATGCTCATAGCCAACGCGCTGCAGGAGGTATCAGTGGAAATTCGCGATCCAATTCATGGCCCAATTGAGGTGACTCCACTATTTGAAGCAATCATTGAACAAGCTGCTTTTCAGCGCCTACGCAGTATTAAACAACTGGGCTTCGGTGAGTTTAGTTTTCCAGGGGCAACTCACAACCGCTATTTACATAGCCTTGGCGTTGGTCATCTTGCCGGTTTAATGTTTGATAGTATTTTTCAGGGCTACCCTTTTGAACGGATGGAACAAAAATGGCGTTTACGCCAATGCACAGTTCTTGCTGCCCTTTTACATGATATTGGTCACGGACCTTTAAGTCATACCACTGAAGAAGTTATGCCGATGTTGGCTGACTTGAACATTCCTTGCTACAAAGGCAGAGAGAATCGCCAAGCCACTCACGAAGACTATACTATCAAGTTTGTTACAGATTCTGATCTTTCCAATGAAATTCGTCGCCAGTTTGTTGATATTGACCCTATTCATATCGCAAGTCTTATTGATCGTAAGATTCCGGCAGAAGATGATTTCTTTATTGTAGACGGCATCAATTTTCGACCAATTTTAACGCAAATCATTTCTTCAGAGTTAGATGCAGATCGCATGGATTATTTAGTGCGCGATAGTTATTTTACTGGCGCTCCATATGGTAAAGTGGATGTAGACTGGTTGATTTCTAGCTTAAGCTATCACCAAGTAGATGGAAGATTGCAACTCGCCATCAATCGCAAAGCAATCTACACTTTTGATGACTTTTTAATTTCACGTCACCATATGTACTTACAAGTTTACTTTCACCATAAAGCCATTGTTTATGATGAAATGCTTCATCGCTACTTAACTTCAGAAGAGTGTTCTTATAAATTACCGGCAGATATCAATGAGTATTTACTATATACAGACTCCCATTTATTCGAACACCTGCGCCTAGCAAAATCTTCCTGGGCAAAACGAATATCACAAAGAAAGCCTTTTAAAGTATTACTAGAGATTCACCATCTCGGAGAAACCACTCGCACCGATCAAATTTCTAAAACTTTAGATGAAGCAGAAATACCAAAAATCGTTGCTTCCTCAACCGCTCGCTTGTCGAAATATCACAACACAGCCAGTGAGGATAACTTTTTGCAAATCTATGTGACCGATCAATACGACCACCAAACAAAGCCTTTTCCTATCGAACAAGTAACTAAGGTGTTTCAATCCTACGAAGGTACTCGTTGCGTAGACCGTATTTACATTCCTCCAGAAAAGCACGAAGAGGCAAAGGCCTTATTCCCTAAAATTGATATTGGACAATAATAAAAACTTTGTTCAAGGCTTTACTTAGGAAATTGTTCTGGCTTTATGCTTGGGTTGAGAGCTTTATAAAAAGTGGAAGAGATTTCCTTTAAGAGCAAAAGCTTTACAGCATATGCAATCACAATCATTGGCAGCAATCTTTAAAAAGCTCGGTGAGATTATCTGCTAAACGAGTAAAATCCAGCGCTTTCAATAATACAAAGACCATTTTAATTCTTTGGTTTTCTTTTAAAGCTAATTGTTTGAGAATTTAAAAATTCGAACAAAACCTTTCCAACAAGTTTTTTCCAAAACTTATTGGTGTTTATCTTTAAAAGACGAAAGCATTACAAGCCGAATTGAAGTAAAACAGTTTTTACAAAAGTCTTTTGTCTCAAAATAATACGTTATCTAATAATACTGAGAGACAATTAGACTCTTACAAGCTTCCACAAATTTAATTTCCTAATCAAGCAATGCTCTTTAAAGCTTGAGCCCAGTAGTTCCGATAGTTTAGGTATGAAAAACTCAGATTCTGGCTTCAGCTTAGTAGAACTAATGGTGTCCGTTGCAATCGTAGGCATTCTGTCAGCGATTTCAGTTCCCAATATTGTCGCATACAGCCGAAGAGCAAATCAAAAAGAAGGCCTAGCGATGATGGCGAGTCTTTACGGTAATATGCGGACCTCAAGAGCTCAGTTGGAGTTTTTCCCCGGTGATTTTGTGGCTGCTGGCTTTAGACCTGAGGGATTAATTAACTACCATGTCTACCTTCAAGATGCTGGAGGCTATACGCCACTCTACCCAACAAACTGGTATTGTAATGAAGCTTGCTTCACCACAAACGTAGTCAGCTGTGAGGTTTTTAGGACTGGAAGTTGTGATGCCAGTGGAACTTCCCTAGGGCAGCATATGGCCTGGACAGCTTCTCCTAATGCAACTGTAATCAATGGAACTTTGAAGGCCATTTGTGATCCTGGCTATCCCGATGACCAAAGCTTTCTGGCTTGTGCATATGGAGATCTTGGTGGAGACAATCCGAGTGTCATCTCTGTAGATGAAGGAAAAAACCTTTTAATCCTACAAGATGGTACGGTAAGCAACTAGCTTTTTAAAGTTCTACTTGCGGCTTAATCCCTGATTTGGCAATTTAGAATAGTTCTTAGCTATAAAAATCAGCGCTAAGAAAAACAAACTAGCAGCAACAATATACGGACTCGTCTTACCAATGGCTTGATAAACAAAGCCACCAGCTGCCGGTCCAATGATTCGTCCCAGTGCCGACATGGATTGATTCACTCCCATCAATTGCCCCTGCTCATTGGCCTCCCCAGAAAGAGAAATACTTCCTAAAAGAGACGGATTTAATAAGCCATATCCTAAGGCCAAAATCGTTTGAACCACCAACATCGACCAAACGCCTGTGGTAAAAGAAATGCCCGCCATACCGATTACCGACATGATCAATCCAATTACCAGAAGCTTTCGTTCACCGTATTTAGGCATCCATTTACGAATCAGATAACCTTGGGTAAACACCATCATCAAACCAATATAAGCAAAGCCATAGGATGCAAAACTTAGAGACCAATCAAACTGTTCTTTTACAAAAAGAAACATCGTGGACTCCATATGAGCCATTGCCACCGTTGACAACAAAGTAGTAAATAACAAACTTCCTAAAAGCGGCTTGGTTACAAATCTTGAAATTTGTTTTACTCGTGAGCTGCGTTTTGGCAAGTTTTGGCGCATTTCTGGAGTTAAACTTTCTTTCAAGATTTTTATCGCACAGAAAAAATTTAAAAAACAAATTCCACTTGCTATTAAAGCAGAAAAATTCAAACCAAAAGGCGCTTCCGTTCCTAAACTTCTACCGATGTCTCCGAAGATTCCACCGATGAAAGGACCAAATACAAAGCCCATACCAAAAGCAGCACCGATCAAACCCATACCTTTTGAACGTGAGTCCTTATCTGTAACATCGGCGATATAAGCCATAGCCGTTGATATGTTGGCACCAAAAATACCTGCCAATGCTCGTGAGGCATAAAGCATCCACAACTCAGTACTATAGGCATAAAAGAGAAAACTCAAACTAGAGCCGAATAAAGACAAAAGTAAAATTGGTCTACGTCCAACTCGATCACTCAGTTTCCCCCAAAATGGTGAAAAAATAAACTGCATCAAAGAGTAGATGGTCATCAATAAACCAATCTCTAAAGGACTTGCTCCTAAATCCTTGGCAAGATAGGTCGAAAGAGGAATGATCATTCCGAAACCTACTAAATCCATAAAGACGATTAAAAAGATAATTCCTAAAGCTTTTTTGCTAGCCTTTTTTTCCATTGTGATCCTTAATAAAATAAGCTTACACGAGTAATGATTCTTTGTTTATAATCACTCTCATTTGGGAAACCATAACCTATTACGCAATTTACATTTTCGGCAAAGCGTAAATGAGCTCCTAGTAATAAATACGCGAAGGCATTATTACCACTGATCCATTCAATAGCCAGTCGTCCAGTATCATCAGTAAGTTGGCGATAGTAGCCAAACATCAATCCACTATTGCTTTTCTCACCATCGCTATCAACGAGGCGCTTACTAGAACCAAAATACAAACCAACTCTTGTACTTTCATTTTTTCGAGTAAAAACTTCGGCAAGACCATAAAGAATTTGAAAGTTTCCATCAGATCCAAGAGCAAAATTTCTCAGGCCAAAAGCCGATTTCCATCGCGAGTTTTCGGAAGGAGCATAAACACCTTTTACATTTAATTGCAGAGAATCTGAAAACTTTTCGCCAACAGGTTCCATATAATCAGCACCCGCTTCCATCGACCATTGAGCATTTTCAAAAACTCCTAAAGTCGCACCTAAACTTGACCAATGATTGTTTCCAGAGGCATTCTTTTCAAAAGTATATTCCTGCTGAACATCAATTCTTAAATAATTTTTTTGCATTACGGTGGCACTAGGAATCCACAGGTCGTTGCTTGGTAAAGCCTGCGCTATTTGCGCAAAAAATAGGACACTAAGGATAGCGTAAATTTTCATCATTTCTTGTTCTCCCTTGGCAGTACTTTAGACTAGCTGAGAAACCTTGCCAATCAACTTTTCACACTACTTTATAGACAAGAAAACACTGAGTGCTTTTCTTGCTTTGAATTTGAGGTACAATAGATATCAATGCTACGTATCTTTGCCTTTCTCATAGTTTCACAATCGGTTTTTGCTAGCTCCTGGCAAGCAGCATATTTGTTCGACTTTTATTCTACGGAAGCTAACTATAATACATTGGAAGAAGAAGAAAGCTTGGGAACAGGAAAGTTTTATGAACTTTATACTCAACGCCTTGATCTTTACTATCGTTATAACAAAAATTGGCGAGTTCTCATTGGTTCAGAGCTTAACTATGCGAGATCTTCGGATAACATAGACGAACGAAGCAATTTTTTGCCGAACAATTTGAATCTTGGTGCAGAATGGGGCATGCCTACCAAGTATGGAAACTTTAGCATTGGAAATAACAATTACTTCTCTCTCTTTAATGTAGATGCAAATACAGATGAGGCTTTAGTTGGAGAAGGAGCTAGTCTGATTCATTTGTATGGAATGTACCAGCTTCAAATCGGTAATCGCCTTGGTCTACACACAAAAATTGGCTATATGTCTCGAACAGATGGTCGCTCAGATCTGAGTACTTATGAAGCCAACCTGCGACTTATCACAATGCCTTTGATTTTAGCCATCGGTGTAGAAGCTTATACTTCCATTACCGATGATGAATTGGTCAATAGCCAAATCACTCGCGACAATGTTACTGAGAACGTCAATGGTGGAAGCTACCATTTTTACTCGGTGAACCCATCTCGGATGGATTTGGTTCTTTGGGGAAATTATGCCTTCAGTGAAAGCGTGGCCGCAAGAATCGGATACAAATCTAGCTTAAGCGGAAACAATACATCAAAAGGTTCTTCCATCTTCTTTAACTTTTATGTAAATTTTGGTGGAAACGATTTTGCCAATGAAGCTTTAGGAATGAATGGCTATAGCATTGATGAATTTGGTGATTTCAAAATTTTAGCGGATGAATACAAAGAAGAAAAATACTTCGAAAAACCAAAAAAGAAAAAACGACGTCGTCGCATTCGTAGACCAAGAAGAAAAAAACTAAAATCCATTGAAGACGATATCTAATATAAAAAACTAAGCATAATAATTAACGAACTCCAAAGGCATCAAAAAAATCACGGATGTCTTTTTTTGCCTGGCAAATATCATCGCACTCAATAAATATCGATTTATGCCGACTCAACTCCCCTTTTAGCAATTGAAACGAATATTTTTTAAGACTTTTTTTCAGAAACTTTAGCAAGACTTTGTTAGCCTTACCATCCACAGGTGGAGCTGCTAAACGAATTTTTATTTCATCATTCACCAAGCCCACGACTTCTGTCTTTTTAGCAGCTGGCTGAACGTATAGTTTTAAGATAAGACCTTGGTTTGACTCAGCTAGATAAGACACGAACACCCTGACCCTTGACCTGTAATCGAGACAATCTTATATTTCTCTTTATCCCTTAACAAGGAATCTTTAAAATAGGAGGAGTCATGGGACGTGGCGATAACAAGAAAACTTTAAAAACAAGACAGAAAACTGAGCAAAGAAAAAAGAAAGAGCGCGAAAAGCGTAAGTCAGAAGCTGCTAAAAAGAAAAAGTAGTAGCCTTTGCTCAGCGATCTAAGAGAGGGCCGCATGAACAAATTAATACTACTTCTTATTAGCTTTATGGCATTGAGTTTTTCAGCCAATGCCCAAAACATCCGCCCTGCGGGTTTAAATGCCTACGCTGGCTTTGGCTTCGCCGAGTTTAGCATCGACGAAGACGGAAGCCAAAACCTCAGAATGGATCGCGGATTAAGCGCGAGCATCGCTGGAGAAAGGGGTTTCGAAGTTTTAAACTCCTACCTAACTTTCACCATCAATCTTTTAAAATCAGAAGGAAACTCCAACTACTCCTATACTCCTCTTGGAGGAACTACAGTGACGGCGACGAATGTGAGCTTTAGCTCGGATTTGTTTCAGTTTGCCTTGGGTTACAAGATAAAATTTATCGATGACTACTGGTTCCGCCCTTATGTGGAAGCTGGTGTAGTGGGTGGATACTACAATTTGAAATACAGTCTAAGTTCTGTGGATAGCGGAAATTTGAGCGATGCTAAAACCAAGGAAAGTCTTTTTGATAGCGGTAGCTACGCTGAGGCTGGCTTAGAAATCGACTTCTCCTCTGAGTTCGGCCTAAAAATCTCAGGACGCCAGATGAAAATGACCACCGCTAAGTTTGAAACTTTAAACAATAGCAAGCTTGGTTATACCGCCAAGGTTGTGTTCTTAAGCGTCATTCGCGCATTCTAAACTTTCAAAGTCTTAATAAAACTAGACCTTTTTGTAACTAGCCTCGATCCGAGGCTATTTTTTTTGGCAAGTATCGCTCTGGACTTGCACCAAGGTATGGCTTTGCTATGATTTAATCCTGGGGAAAAGACTCCCCGATCGCTAGATTCTCAGGGAGGAAAAGTCATGAAAATAGCTCCGATTGATATTGCTCATAAGAGTTTTAAGAAAAAAGCTTTTGGTTTTGACCAAGAAGAAGTAATGGAATTTTTAAGAGCTGTGGCTGATGAAATGGAAGATGTAATCCGCGAACGCAATGCCTTGAAAGAGCAAATGCGCGAAAAAGAATTGTCCATTCTTGAGTACAAAGAAAGAGATAAAACTCTTCGCGACACCATCGTTACAGCTCAGCGTATGTCTGAAAAAGTAAGAGAAGATGCCGAAACTGAAGCTCGATTAATTTTAAACGATGCAAATCAAAAAGCCGACATCATCGTAAAAGATGCTCGTGATTCTTTAAAAGCCGTTTATCAAGAAATTACAGATATTAAACGTGCAAAGATTCAGTTTGAAAGTCATCTTAAGGCATTAGTAAATACCCACCTTAAGATTTTGGAGCAAGGCAACAGCATCTCCCCTAAGTTAGACTTTGTGGAAAACAAGAGCTCTACTACCACAAGCACACGCCCTACAGATCGAAAAGCGAGTGCACCGATTTCACCGGTTTCTACTTAAATGAGATTATACATTTAGAAATTAAAAAAGCAGATCCTAGGATCTGCTTTTTTTATAAAGTATTTCTCAAAATTCACTATTAAATTTCCGTAGCCAGTATGCTTGTGAGCAAGAACATTAAATTCATAAATGCTTTTAAGATCCAATTCTGTCAATTAAATGTAATGAGTGCTCCCTACAAAGTAGTATTTCAGTCTTGAAAGTACTTCAGAACCTTCTTCTAATTCACTGATGGCATGAATCTCTTTGGTCGTTGGGTCGATCGTAATAAATGGTAAAAATGAGTTATAAATGCTTTTGCCAAAATGAACCTCAGCTTTCGCGTTCACTGCTCTCAAAACTCGATAAACTCCTTGAGACAACTGTGTGTTAGCACGAAGCTTTGGTCTTGGAATTAATTCTCCCGAGTTTAAGTTTTTTGCCTTAACCAGCTGGCGACAAAAAAAGACCTACATAGCTAGTAATACTTTCATAAAATCGACTCTACTTTTCATAAATTCTCCAGTATATCTTAGGCTTTGCAGTTTGTAGGCCAAACCCAAACTTTTTAAGTAAAAAGACGTATTTCCTCATTGAAAAATGATACTAAGGAGCAGAGAGTTAAAT
>CEQY01201778.1_pt1 | contig 17580 bp, 17 predicted proteins | sample 361391 | NCBI WGS metagenome assembly CEQY01 (sample SAMEA2621075, study PRJEB7988) | marine metagenome | isolation source: saline water (ENVO:00002010), including | reverse complement strand
CAGTAGGCGCATGATAGTCCAGCTATGCCTCCTCCGATGATAATAATATCGAATTCTCTTTCAGGGCAATTTTCAGAAATTTTTTTATCTTGCCATATAGAAACGGTCATAAATTCCTTTTTAGGTAAACTTCTATAACTTTAATATCATTTCACTAGCGGTGCAAATACAACGCTGATTGGGGCCACAGCGGGTACATTCGTAGTCAACCAGATTCCAGAACTTTTTATGTTCAGCTACTTCTTCAAAACCCATTCGTTTTAGGTAATTTCTGGAGGAATTACCTGGTGACTCTTGCCATGCATGGGCAAGTATGGCCTTAGTTTCTAATATTTTCATTTGATCGATGGCAAGTTTTGAAAGCTTAGATCCAATCCCTTTGCCTTGATATTTTTCATGCACAAAAAGGCTTTTAAAATAGGCAACCTCAGGAATCTCAACCCCCCAAGAGCCTGGAGAGAGTCTATCGAGGTCATCAAGCTCAATCCATTCACCTGGAGCATAGCAAAGTCGAATCCCTATTATTTTCTCTCCGATAACAGAAACAAAATTTAGATTAATATCTTCTCTTATTCCTTTTAGAAGCGCATCTCTTAGTTGGGCTTTTCGAAAATATCCTTTTCCAATCCAACGATCGCTAAAGCGCACAATTTTATCTAAGTCTTTGGGTTGGATATTTCTATACTCTATTTTAAACGTCTCTTGATCCATGTAAGGATATTAACAGAAAATAAAGCTAGCTTCGAGACTTAAGACTCAAAATGGCCGGTAATAAGAGTAAATCAGCAGCTAAAGCAAAAATTAAGGATAGAATGATAAAACCGCCTGATAAATAAAAGATTTTTAGATCGGCCAAGAAGAAACAAGGAAAACTAAGAGCAAAAATTAAAGTTGTGCCAAGTAAAGCCTTACTAGTTGATTTAAATGCACTCTCAAGTGAAGTTCTCATGTTGTGATGGGCAAGATTGGATTTTAATGAATAAAGAAAATGAATGGTATCGTCTACTGCAATACCCAGACTAATACAGATCATGAGCACCAAATTGCTATCCACTGTAAGACCAGCAAAAGAAAGTATTCCTCCAATAAAGATTAAAGGAAATATATTTGGAATGATGGCCAAAAACGCCCATGAAAATTTCTTAAAAAGCCAGTAGAAAGCTGCAAAAACTAAAACAAGACTGGCCATAAAAGAAAGTAAAAAATGCTCTATTAGTGAATGTAGCACATAAGTTCTTAGAGTGATGAAACCTTGAGGTGTTAAAGTGAAGTCTTGTGAATATTTTTTAGCGAGATTCTCAATTTGTTTAAGCGTCAACTTTGTATCATTTGTAGAAGTGGATTTGACGTATACAATGGTTCTTTCAAAATTTTCTGAATAGAACTGTGAGAAAATTTTCCGGGAGCGAATAAGTTCTATTAAGCTTTCAATTCTCTTTTCTTTTAGAGTCGACTCGGGGATTTCGTGAAAAGCGTCTTTTACATAATTTAACATTTGAAAATAAGATTTAGTATATGAAACTTGAGGAATTTCGCTTTCAATTTCTTTTTCAAATTTTACAATTTGTTTATAGGCACTAGGTGTGAGGTATTTGTAGGTGAGGTCAATACTTCCAAGGGTCTGGAAATCATTTTGAAAGCTATTTACGGCAATAGTAAGAGGGTGAGTATCTTTGAATTTATGATAAAAATCATCATCAATCTTTAATTTTGGCAATTGAAAACAAAAAATAACGGCCAATAAAGTAAATAGAGAAATAATAGCATAGGGACTTTTAAGTGAATGCTTAAAGAGCCATTGTAAATTGAGAGTCATCATCTTATTAGAGCTGATGGGAGTATATTCAAAAAGCCTAATGATAAAAGGCAGTCCATAAAAGGTTAAAAGAAAACATATAAGAGAGCCAAATGATGCGTATATTCCAATTAAGGAAACTGGTCTTAAGCTATTAGGAATAAGAGAAATAAAACAAAATGCAGTGGTAAGGCTTGTGTATAAGCAGGGCTTTAAGACAGCAGACTTTGTTTGCTTCAATTTGTTTTCAAGTGAATGAGTTTTAGTCTCCAGGAATTTATGAAAAAAATGAACAAGATCAGAAGTTGCGACAATGAGTATAAAAAAGATAGCAAATCCACTGTAGGAGCTGATACCTCCTTCTATAAAAACTATTAAATAAACGACAGAGGTATAGGATAATAGAATAATGGAATAAAAAAATAGCACGACTTTGAATGATCTAAAGAGAAAAAAGACCAATAGCCCGATCAATAAGAACAAAAGAGGAGTAAGAAGCATTTGAGTTTTAATCGTTTCAAGGTAGTAGTAATATTGTGCAATCTTGGTTCCTATAGCATGTAATTCTATGCTTCTTTGATTGTTTTGAGCATCAATGATTTTGAGAAGTTCTCCTATTTGGGTTCGTTCTTCTTTAATGTTTCGAAAATTTTTGAAAACACCGTGGATAAGAAAAGTGTCTTTGTCATGAGATCTATAGAGATTTTCAAAAAAGGGATGATTTATTTTTGGAGTTGACTCGGACTCATATGAAGAGAATTTTTTGAGCCTGATATAGTCGCCTTGCACTGTAAGGAACTCAGCGTTGACAAGGGAATTTAGCCTTAAAACTGCAGGGTGATCAGAAAATATATCCTGTAGTTTTTTAAGTTCATTCCTCCATACTCCGGAGTTTTTTGGTTTATAAAGAATGAAAAAATCGGACTCGTTGTTGAATTCTGCATCGTAATTTTCAAATTGAATTCTTATTTTATTTTCGGAGTGAAGTAATTCATTAATTTTGAAAGGCAAAGTCTTAGAGCCAAGTCTAAGCCCTCCTAAAATAAATATCGAACTTAAAATGAGAAAAATAGTTTTTTTAAACTTTTCGCTAGATTGTAGGTTGAGGCTCATTTAAATTTGTCTTTGAGTTATGAGTCTCGCCCCTTTCCTTTTTGCTCTCTCTATAAGTTGACCAGAGACCAGGTTCAATGACTTTATTTACAAAATTAATCCATTGTGCGGTTGGGGCATCAGCTTCGGGGATTAACCCTTTAGGATCAAATCTTAAATTCCCATATATAATTCTACCATCTTGGTGGGCAAGATATTTCATACAGAGACGATTAAATTGCAAATATAGCCAGGAGAATAGAAATCCGTGAGGGCCTTTGCGCTTAGGGGTTACTATGATAGGAATGACTTGATTGCGACCTCGCTCAATAAAGGTGTGGGAAAAGATGAAATAACCTTTGGGAAGTTGCCAGCGGCCCAATAACTTCATTTTTATGCCTGTCGTAAGAAGTCCTAAGTTTCCATCTTCAAATAAAACAGAACTACTATATCGATCCCCAAAAAAGAATTTATGTAATTTCCCCACGATCGAGTCAGTTAAAACAGGTCCTTCAAAAACCAGTTTAAAGCGCGTGCCTTTGGTTTCAATCGAGCTATTAAGACTTAGAGCAAGCTTATGAACAGTTCGCATATGTTGTTCATCTATTGAATTCATCATAGTTATATGCGGATGTGAGGCGCGGTTAAAAGGCTTTAAGTGAGTAAACATGACTTCCTTGCCCTCTAATTCTGGTATTTCAAAAACATCATGAGTCGCCTTAACGTCATTGAAGACCCAGACTAAACCGTACTTCTCTTGAACGGGATAGGCTTGCGCTTTTCTTTTGGTTTGGATAGTCGAAAAATCTCGTCCATGAGCACAAGGTATATCCACACAATTACCTTCGCCGTCAAAGCGCCAGTGATGAAAGAAACAACGTAATGTTTCGTCGATGACCTTTCCTTCTTTTGCTAAATTCATACCCATATGCGGGCAGAAGGCATCGAGAGCACGAGCCTTTCCAGATTGAGTTCTAAACAAAACAAGTTGGTGTCCGCAAACCTTTTTGGAAAGTGGCTTTGAAGTTTTAAGCTCATTTGACTTGCATGCTACATACCAACCCCTGGCAACAAAGTCCCAGTTATTAAACTTTCTCATTTGAGAAAGGGGCTGAGTGCTATGGTTTAGATCTTCTACTAATTCCATTTGATTTAAGGCAGAGGGATTAATTCTTTTAGATGGTCTAGAGAACCGGTTAATTCCATGGTTCTAGCAATATCATAAATATTTTCATTGCTGGCTCCTGGTAAAAAACCTCCAAAAGTTGGGTCTGGAAAGCTAAGTGGCTTTCCATATCTATAGTTCCAACCAAAAAGAGTCTGCCCTGTTATTTTATGACGGATTCGATCACCATTTTCATCCTCTAGATTTCCACCTTTACCTCCAGCTTGATTAATGCCTGAAGGAGTAGGGAAAAACGATCTTAAATTTTCGTGAGGTGTGAAAAGTGCTCGCATGTCGATTTGAATTTGCTGACCAGTAATTTCACTGGTGATTGTTTTAGCGCTACCAGCTTTGGCTGCCTCAAAAAGAGATATTTTATCTTTGAGATTATTCTCTTTGTCCTCTCTTCCTATTTTTAGAATATTGGGATTGAGGAAATATTGATCAGTGTTATTGTGATCTGTTTCATCAATTGATTTTTGAAAACCGACTAGCTCTTTAACTCTAGCTTGATAGAAATGCTCCATAGAACTAGAGAGATTGGCCTGCGCCTCTTCTTTTGATTTTCTTAAGGTGAGAAAATTTCGATAATCATTTGCGGCTTCTATCATTTCAAGTGGTGTAATTGGCTTGGGAAGACTTCTTAAAAAGAGTCTTTTCTTTAGGGTATTAACAGCAGTTTTTGAGACCATTTGATTAACGAATCTTGGATAGTCGTTAATATCATAGTTAACGGCAAATTCTATAGCGCCAATGACTCTATGAAGATTGGATTCTATGAAATAGAGATATTGATGATTAACTCTTTTCTCAAATCTTTTTGCCTCTGAGATAAAGACCTTGTTATTCTCGGGGTCGTAACCAGAAGCGAGATAGGCATCAAAAGAAAAGCTCCAATCTGAATCTGTGTTTGCGATAACTTCTTGTACTAGGTTAAGGGAATTCTCAAGAGAAGATTTGAGTTCTCCATTGGCAAACTCTTGGATATCCTCTGGTCGGTTGAATTGTAAAAGAGTATCACTGGGCATCGTTAAGTAGTCGAGAATGGCAAGTATATGAGGACCATACATATAATCCTTGTAGTAGGCTTTCCTGATCATACTTAGGGCCTGCATATGCATCAAACCAGATTTTTCGACAACTTCTCTAAGTCTCCAAATCAAACTTTCCATATGCTTCATTGGCTCAATTATGGCCCGGTAAAGTTTTAGGGTCTGGTTGTCTCGGTGGGAATCTTGCTCAGATAGTCTGATAATTTCTTCAATTAGGGGCTTAATTTCAGCTCTGTTTTTTATAGCAATGATTCGATCATTAATACTTTGGATAAGGTCATTATCTGAGGCGGTGGATCTATTTGCCTTGGAGGGATTGAATTTTTGATGAATTTTTCCGTTTTTAGAGTCCACATGGTAGTTCCCAGATTGACTGAAAAATATAAATCCTGCGACTAAAACCACTGCTAAAACACCAAATTTCCAATACTTCATGAATCCTCTCTCTTCTATCAATAACTGACCTTAAAATAGTAGAACATAACGTTATACGATTGAATAGGGCAATAATGCCGACCGTATTTCGCAACGTGTAATTTTAGGCAGGCTTTTTCATTTGATTTGAATTTATGGTAATCTCAGCCAGCGAGGAGTGCCTTATGTCATCATTGGCCGAGCCTAAAATTTTCAATCAAACCAATAGGGTTGTCGAATCTTGGTATTGGGCTTTTAAGTCAAAAGATCTAAAGCCAGGAATAGTTAAACCTTTAAAATTTCTTGGAAAAGACCTTGCAGTATATCGTGGTATGGATGGAGTCGTTCGAGCTGTTGAAGCTTTTTGTCCTCATATGGGGGCACATTTAGCAGAAGGAAAGGTAGATGGTAATGGTATTCGCTGCTTTTTCCATGCTTGGAAATTTGATGAGCATGGCTCTTTAGTAGACATCCCTTGCCGTAAGACTCCTGGAATTTCAGAAAAAATTAAGTCCTATCCGGTACAAGAAAAATATGGAACCGTATGGATTTACACTGGTGAAAAAGCTCGCCATGATGTTCATGAAATTCCAGAATTGGCAGGAGTGGAGCTTGCTTCTTCATTTGGTAATTCTTTTATCAAAGAGTGTCATCCTAATGTAGTCATGATAAACGCGATAGATGCTCATCATTTTACCTCAGTTCATAAATTGCCTGTAGACGTCAAATTTGAAACCAAGGCTATCAATCAAACCAGAATTCAATTTAATAATGTAACTAAAATTCCTAAAACAAAATGGTACTTGAAGTTTTTTAGTCGCTTTTACGCTCATAATTTAACTTATTCCATGGTTTATTCAGCAGGGTCTACTGGCTCGGTAACAGTGGGACCTGATTTTCTTCATTGTCATATCATCTTTGCATTGAGACCGACAGCAGAGGGAAAAACCGAAGGACTTACCATTTTAGTCACTCCAAAACATAAAGGAATTTTTAGCATATTTAATCCTATTATACTTTTTGCGACCAAATGTGTGGGAAATTATTTTGCAAAAGGTGATACTGAAGTTTTTAAAACAATTAAATTTAGATTTAATAGACCAATTAAAGAAGATGAATCTATTATTAAATTTATTCAACATCTAGAGAAACAGCCAACTGCCGATTGGGGCTTTGGAGAAAAACTACTAGAAAAAACAGTTGAATCACTAGCTAGGGAATCTCATGAAGAAACTCAAATGCACTAATAAAAAAGTTACGGAGCTTGCCGCTTGTGACATAGAAGCCATGCATCTCTTGTTTTCTAAGTATTATCACAATGCTAACTTTTCTCAGTTTAAAGAAGACCTTATGCAAAAGGATTACGTCTTTGTTTTGAGAGATAAATCCAGTCTAGAGATCAAGGGGTTTTCAACCATTGTAGAATTAAGCTCGCAGGTCAATCAAAAATCTGTCCGTGGATTCTTTAGTGGTGATACAGTTATAGATAGAGAGTATTGGGGACAAGGGACTTTAGGAGTCGCATTTTTAGGTTTTCTGTTTATACAAAAACTTAAAAGACCTTTTACGCCGCTTTATTGGTTTTTAATTTCTAAGGGATATAAAACCTATCTTTTGATGGCGAATAATTTTAAAACCCACTATCCTCGTTTCGAGCAAAAAACACCAAAAGTTATGCAAGGTTTAATAGACACTTTTGCCATGCAACTATACGGTGAGCATTATGATTCAAAAAAGGGTGTTATTACATACAGTCAACATGAAACGAAACTAAAAGACTGCCTTAAGTCGCATGTTACTCCCATTACTGAAGATATGAAGATCAAAAATAAACGAATAGAGTTTTTCGCTCATAATAATCCACAGTGGGAGAAGGGTGATGAGCTTGCCTGCCTTGCTAAAATGACTTTAAGTATGCCTTTTTACTACCAATATAAAATTCTAAAAAAACAGTTTTTTAAATTTAAGCGCAAACTTCCTTCAAAGTTAAGAAGAGCTGAAAGCTTATGAAAACCGTTATCGTCACAGGCGCTTCCTCTGGATTTGGGCTAGATATGGTTAAATTGTTTTTAAAAGATGGTTGGAATGTCATAGCAACGCTCAGAAAGCTGGAACAAAGAAGAGATCAATTGTCTAAAGAACTCAATTTAGATGATCCTCATTTAAAACTTTTTGAATTGGATGTCTCACAGAAAAATGAGTTGGATTCGTTCATAAAGAATGTAGCGACAGTAGACGTTTTGATAAATAATGCAGGGTTTGGAACATATGGCGCTTTAGAAGACATTTCAGAGGAGCAGCTTCGTTACCAGATGGAAGTAAATTTCTTTGCACCGGCCCTTCTTATTCAGGGACTTTTGCCAAAGCTTAGGGCCAATCAAGGCAAGGTTATTAATATTTCCTCACTTATGGGACGCTATGCTTGTCCTTTGTCTAGCGTTTATTCGGCTTCTAAATATGCCTTAGAAGGTCTTAGTGAAGGATTAATGTATGAGTTAAAATCCCATGGCGTTGATGTTGTAACTATCCAGCCTGGTGGTCATCGAACTAATTTTACAAGTTCAATTATTTGGGGGGCTAATAGTCTTTCTGAAAACTCACCTTATAAAACTCAAACTGATGGGTTTATCCGAATGATGAAAAAACTCAATTCAAGAAAGAAAGCACCAAAAAGTGAATCCGTTGCTCAGGTAGCTTTCAAATTGGCTAATGCTCGTAATTTACCTCGAAATATAGTGGTAGGGAATGACGCTAAATTTGTGGCCTTCCTTCAAAGCTTGATGCCAAAAGCACTTTATAGAAAACTTATGTTTGTGAGTAATAAAAAGATTTTTGGGGCCTAGCTTGAAAGAGTTTTTTCTAAAGTCACTTTCAAAAAGCCAAAACTCTAGCACTAAAGAAGTTAACGCTATTTTAAAACAAAAAAATAAAATTATTGCTAGTGATGATATAGACTTTGGGCAACTCTGGGAATGGGGTGATTACGGATTAAAAGAAACGAGCCGTGTTGAAACAAATACGAAAAAAGTAATTCAGACAGAATTAGCAAAAAAGAGGTTTCTAGAGGCATATTATATAGAAAAAGCAGGGATGACATTCGCTGCTAAAATGAGTCTTTTGAGTGAGAGCATAGAAGAACAGAAGTTGTTTTCTCATTTTGCCGCTGAGGAGGCAGCTCATTTTAGTCTCATAGAGTCTCTTTTAACTAAGGTAGATAAACGTGAAGGCCAAGATCTTTTTATCAAGTTTTTAAACGAAGTCATTGCATCTGGGGAGAGACGTCCTTTAATATTTATTATTCAAGTTGTCCTAGAAGGCTGGGGGATAGACCATTATGGAATCATGGAAAGAACTTGCAAAGAAGCTGAAGTAAAACAACACCTCAAACTGATCTTAAAAGACGAAGCCTCTCATCATGGGAGCGGAGTTTCTCTTTTTAAAGAGTCTGACCTAAGTGAATCGGAACTAAACTACACAATGGAAATGATGGGAGAATTCATAAAGATGGCCAGAGTAGGTCCTGTAAATCTTTTCGAAACTTTTAAAAAACATACTAAGATAAGCGCAAGCGAGTTTTGTGAAGTTTCAAATGCGCAGCAAGAGACGCAAAGGAAGCTTAATTATTTAAAAAATTTGATGCAAAAAGCTGGTGCTAAGAAAATGACTCAAGGATTAGAACCTCTGTTTAAACCTGATCTTGTCATTTAGTTTTTCGAAAGAAATTTAAAAAAATGACTTCTTTTTATTTCTTGTAATTCATAAGCTTCAATTACAAAAGGATACTTTTTAATAAACTTTCGAAGGCGCTTATCATAGTAACCAAAAGTCGTAGCAAGATTAAATTGAATAACGACTACTAAGGTGCTTAAGAAATAGCGAGGTGCTGATTTAGCCTTGCCTAGATCATAAATAAGGTGTGAGATCACTCCCAGCCCATAAAAGAAAAATACGCCGAGAAGATAATAAAAGATACTAAGATAGCTCCATTCAATAAATATCATGACAAAAAAGAACAGGCCCACATACATACCAAAGGCATGAATCATTCTTTGTACGGGATCGATATGGATATAAAAAAACCAATCGTTGTAGGATTCAAACTTTTCCGGAGGGTAATCTAACACTCTTGCTGCTGATTGCTGTCTCTGCTCATCTGTAGGAAAAAAACGAGAGTTTTTAGGAATTAATATCATGTTGTGTCATATTACTATTAGCCTTTAAAAACGGCCAGTCTTTGAGCTATAATCCCATTTATGCTTACAGAACTTCGAAATCAGCAAACACAAAAAATACCAAGTCATAGTGTTTTTAATAATTGGGATGTTATCACAGAGGGTTGGTATTATGTTTGTGGTTCAAAAGAATTAACTCGTAATAGTGTTAAATCCTTTAAGATTTGCGGTCAACATATTGCTGTTTTTAGAAATAGTAAGGGAGAGCTTGCCGCGATGGATGGCTATTGTGCACATATGGGAGTCGATCTTGGAATTGGGTCTGTAGTTGATGATAAAATCCAATGCTATTTCCATCATTGGAAATACGATAAGTCGGGAAACTGTGTACACATTCCTGCTCAAAAAGAAATCCCAAAAAAATCCTGTTTAAATACCTATGCAATCCAGGAGGAGTATGGAGTTATTTGGATCTATCCAGCAAGTGAAGCTACTCAGAAAGTGCTTGAGGTTCCAGAACTTAAAGATAGGGAGGTACTTGTAAGTCTAGGAGAGCCTTATGAGCGCACTTGTCACCATCATATAACAATGATTAATGGGATTGACCCACAACACTTAAAAACGGTTCATAATATTCAAATGGATATGGACCTTAATATAGAAATGGTAAATGAGGCGACAATAGATATCGAATTGAGCGGAACTATTCCTAACGAAAGATTTATAGAAAAACTATCGAGAATTTTTATAGGTAGTAACTACGGATATTCCATGAGATATCAATTTACTACTTTAGCCGCGCTTACAACACTAAAACAGACCAAGCTTTTTGGTAAGTTTGATATTATTCCAGTTATGAATATGATCTTTTCCTATCAAACAATAGAACCTGGACGAACTAAGGTTGTGCCTATTTTTATAACAAAAAAGAGAAGGGGCATCCATGGCTTTCTTTTTTCATTACTATGGCTTCAACTATCTAAGCTTGCGTTTAAAGTATTACAGGATGAAGATGGTGCCGTTTACGATAATATTAGGTTCAATTCAGGTAATCTTCTTACTATAGATAAACCAATTACAAAGTATATTGGCTTTGTGAATCGATTAAAATCCTCTCCATGGAGTAGAGTTGAAAGCTAAGCATAGGCCTAAAGATGGTTTATCAAGATTTGAAAACCTAAATACGCAACCCCATCATAAACAAAAGATTTTTAACAATCACGAGATTTTAACTAAGGGTTGGTATCCCGTATGTGCATCAAGCGAGCTTAAAACTAATTCTGTGAGCTCATTTAAAATATTTAGGCAAAGGATTGTTGTATATAGAGGCGAATCTGGTGAGGTTTACGCACTTGATGCTTTTTGTCCCCACTTAGGTGCTGATTTAGGAAACGGAAGAGTCAAAGGTGAAAATGTTCAATGTTATTTCCACCAATGGGAATTCAATGGATCTGGACAGCTTGAAAAAATACCCTGTTTAGAAAAATTGGATCCAAGTTTAAGTAAGCTTAAAACTCATCACTATCCCGTGCAAGAGAAGTATGGACATATTTGGGTCTTTGCCGGAGAGAGTGCCACTCACGATGTCATCAATCCGCCAGCACTTTTAAATGAGAAAGTGAGTGCTTGGTACTTAAAAGAAATAACCTTGTTTGCACACCATCACGTTATGATGGCAAATGGAGTCGATCTTCAGCATTTTGCCACAGTTCATGCACTAGATATTAAATTTGATTATAATGTCTCTGAAAACGACGATGATACTTTTGTATGGAACTTAAAAGGCAAGATCCCCGATACAAATTTAAAAGGAAAATTGGCTCGTTTTTTTTTGGGAGATACATTTGAATACGAAGTGAAGTTTGCGGGTGCATCGTTAATTGCAATAAGCTATGGCAAGAATGCAAAATTTCTAGGAAAACCTTTCCCGGCCTTAAATGTCTTGTGGGGGTGTTTGCCTCAAGAAAGTGGAGTTAGTAAAGTTCGAATCTTTTTTGTGACCAAAAAACGAAAAGGACTTACTGGGAATGTAAAAAACTTTTTTCTCTACGGCTTTACCATGCTACTTTTAATGATGCTCAGAGATGAAGATATTGAAGCTTTCCCAAATATGCGCTTTAACACGAATAGACTGATAGAGGCAGATAAGTCTCTGGCAAGATTTATTCAATTAATAAATAAATCACAAATCTCATCTTGGGGTCGTCGCGATGATTCGTAAATTAAGCTTGCAAGAGTGGTTTCTCATATACCAACTTCAAAAAATTGAAAATAATCATGCTCACCTGCCATTTATATTAAAAGTAGATACCTCAGCTTTGGAATGTCATTTTAAGGAAAATGTGCCTTACACCACTGTTTTGGTAAAAGCTGCGAGCTTATGGCAGGAGGTTTCTCCCATTACAAAAAAACAAGTCTTTAATACAATATTTGGCTTAAGACTATATGAAAATCATACGGGCAATGTGAATGTTCCAATATTGCTAGATCATGAAGGCACCCCTTATATGTCCGTTATGACAATAAAGAACGCTAAAGATAAATCACTTCTAGAAATTCAAAATGAGTTTTCGCAATATTCAAAGTCTAATCCCAAAGAGCTTTTTATAGGTAGTAAAATGCTAGGGAAGAAAAATAATTTTTTTAATCGTTCACGTTTAAAATTAGTACATTTTATAGTTAATAATTTCCCTCAAATTCAAGAGAAATACGAGGTAGGTACCACTTCAGTTTCTTCGCTTTTAAAGTTTTCAAAACCAGAGGTTAACTTGGTTACAACCGCCAAAGGCCCTGGAGCCTTTAGTTTATGTGTGAGCTCCATTGATAGGGTAAACAATAAGCTTGAGTTAGGTATTTCTTGGGATCATCAAACTGGTGATGGCCATGAAGCGGCCAAAGCTTGTTATCAATTGGCAGAAATATTACAAGGTCAGGACTCTGATTTATTCAAAAGACTGATAACTTGATCTGGATTACGATAGATAAGTGGCCCTAATTTAATATCGCCTTTTTTAATTTTAAATATATGCTCGTAGACCTGCGATATCCGAGAGTTTAAATTCTCAATAGTGCAATGAACAGGTGTTTTAAGCTGCCCAAGCTCCCTGGCGTTATGATAATGGATATTTTTTCGAAGTCCCTTTTCGACCTTATCTATTTCAGCTTCACTTAGATGAGACTCGGAAAGGAAAATATATCTTTTATTTTCTTTATCAGGGACCACAAATTTAACTTTCGATCCTTCTATTGCTTGATAAGTATCAAGTTCGTGAAGTTTTTCCCCAACCAGGTCGGTAAGCTTATCAGCTCTTGCAACAAACTCAAAGCACGGCGTGTTTGAAATCTTTCCCGTAATTTTAACCAAATCTTTGATCTTATACCTTACAAGCCCACCTTTTTGGGAAATTATCATTTCATATATCGAGCCTTGCTTGACTTCATTCAGCTTTAAAAGATTGTTTTGATCGTCTAGAAATTCAAAATAAACTTCATTAATAAGAGGTACTTGGAGATCAGAATTGATAAGGGGAATGCTTAGAGGAGCTTCAGTTGCAAGGAGACCTTTTTTTTGAAAAATTACGTTGGGAAATAATTTTTGTAGTTTATGAAAATCCGCTTCAGCATTGGCATGACCCCAAGCTGAGATAAATTTCAATTTTGGAAAAGCGCTCTGCCTACTAATCCCCATATTATTTTCAAGATAATCAACCATCTCCAATAAATAGGTGGGAGACCATACTGAGATGATCTCAAGATCAGGAGTCTCTATAAAGGACTGACATATAGCTTTTTTATAGGAATTTGAATCTTTTAAGGAACTCACCCCTGGGACTTGAACAAGAAATCTTTTCACTAACCAACCAGTCACGCCACTTAAGTATTCACTATCATCTTTTAAGCCTTGTGGGTTTTCAATAAACTGAGGCGAGACTGTAAAAAACATCTTTAGAGAACGAAAGGAAATATTTTTTAAGACATCATAGCTCCAAATAATAAACATGATTTGAAAGCTCTTCATTAGGCTTTTTGTGTAGGGAATCTTCTTTGTAGCTCCGCCCGAACCTGAAGTTAGCTCGTAAGCAATTATGGTTTCGTTTTTGGGAATATTAAAACCAGACTTCTTAAACTCTTCAAAAGTTTGAGGTATCTGATTGTCTATTTGTAAATCACGTTTAAGTTTCTCTTGAATAATATGGGGGGTTTTTAAGTTTGATTTAAATTTCTTAAAATAGAAACTGGCATAGGTTTTATAAAATAAGAGGAATATATGATTAAGCACTTGAATCGGCCTTAATATGCTCAAAAGGATAGACTCTGGTACCTGCTTTAATAAAAGTATTTGGGTCCATCGTCACACCTGGAGATAGGACTACTGCAGCACCTATAAAGGCATTATTTCCTATTCTAATTTTAGCAATGGTAAGTTCACCTGATTTTTCTTTAGGAGTAATGACATGACAAACAGAAAGAGACCTTTCTCCAAAAACCACATTGTCACCCACTTCTAGTAAATTTCTATCATAATGTATTGAGCCTGGAGTCCAATAGACATTTTTCCCAATTTGAGACCCCCATGCTCTTAGCCATAAACTATAAAGCCCTGGGATAATCCTAAGAGTACTTTCAAACATTGGCACGGCGATAAAGAGAGATTGAATTTGATGTCCTGCCCACCAAGGAGAAAATTTTTTTTCTAATATATTAGATTTTCCCTCTTGAATGGGAGTGATAAAACAAAGAATTCTAAAACAGCCTAGGGGGAAAAAGTAGATTGAACTTAGAAGGCCCACAAGACCTAAGAGGTTTCCAGATTTAATCCAAACAATACTTGAAAGCATAATTATTGATATATGTATCAGCGGGAAAAGGCTAAAGAGGCGACTAAAAATTGTCATGAATTTTCCCTTTCAAGTTTAAGAGGAAAAAACAATTTAGTCATCAGACTACTTTTTATCTGAAACCCTAGCCTTGATGGTTTTATTAAAGGGGCATAATAGGATTTATACAACCTATCCCAAATATTAAGATTAGCGCCAAAATTAATATTATTTTTACCTGAACTATGGTGCCAGGCGTGATCTAGTGGCGTTATCAAAATAAGACTTAACAGTTTATAGGCTTTGGTTGAGGGATCGGGATAAATGGGGGAGTGTCTCCATAAATCAAGCATCGCAGTTAAGCTGATAGCAAATATATACCAAGACTTGTCATTTAATAGAACCAGCATAAGCCCATTGACCCATATATAAGGCATTAAGAAGGTTGTCCAAAATGAATTTCTAGAAGTTGTGATAACATCCATCTTTTGGGCTGAGTGATGCAAGAGATGAAAACCCCAAAACCCTTTCTTGTGAAGACCACGATGAATATGAAAGTAAATGAAGTCCAGAAATACAAAATTAATTAAAAATGCTAACCAACCTGGGAGTTCCAGAGTGCCTTCATAAGGTTTCAAAAAGAATAATAATACAAAATAACTTTGGATGATAGGTACTGCTGTTCCTTGCATGAAAAGAGAAAATAGATCTATAAACCAATTTTCTGAACCTTTATCTTTAAATATTCGAAAACCTTCGATTAATATGGTTAAGACTACTAGTATAGTAAAGATTAAGAATTCAAGGCTAAATTTTAAATCCAAAATTTAACCTCCAGCTCTTTTTTGGGAAGATTTCGAGGGTCCTTTCCGAGCTTTAATTCATTGTAGACGGACTCAATGAGTACATGAATAACATCAGCGCTAGCATTGGAGAATTTCTCACCATATTTTTGAATGACTTTTCCTTGATTGTTTAAGACAACGATATCTTGATCAATTACGGATTGTCCTTGAAAGCGTACAATGGGTCTTGAAATTTTATTTAATAATTTTGCCCCAAACTTATAAGTCAAATCTGTCCATACCCAAGTCTCAAATTCTGAAACAGGAATAGATTGACTCGTGATCCAGAATTCTTTTTTATCAATGATATATTTAACACAAGTCGTATTTGGCATATGGTAGGTATCAATATGAATGATAGGCACTTTATTTGGATTTAAAAACCATGAAAACCAACCTAAGTTTGAAGTTTCACCCAAATATTCAATTATGACTCTGCCATCTTCACGAGTGACTTTTGTTTTAATTTCTTCATCAAGTGAATCCCTAAAAATTTTATCATGAACAAATACTGTATGAGGAACATCTATATAATTTTCAGCGCAATTTATAACGGTATTTTCAAATTTATTAAAGAGTCTTACTGTCTCATATCCAGTAGACTTGTAATGGGGCATCGAAAAAGGCTTTAACGGGGCCAACTCTGATTGTTCAAGCTGGACATAAATAAAATCATCCTGCTCGAGAGTTTTAAAAGCTTTAGCACAGCGACTACCAAGCTTTTTATTAGATTGTGGTCCCTCTGATGGAATACCAACTAATTTTCCATCCCCTTGAAAAATCCAGCCATGGTAAGAGCACTGAAGTTTACCGTCTTTAACCCATCCCTTAGAAAGCTGAGAGTTTCTATGAATACATCGATCTTCAAAAGCCCTTGGTTGATTATTTTCATCTCTAAATAAGACAATCCACTCTCCAAGTATCTTTCTGGCCATGGTTTCATTTGGCTTTAACTCGCGAGACTCACAAGCAATATACCAAAAATTTTTAAATCCCAGCTCACTCATTTCATTTACCTATGTATTCGATTGAAATATCACCGGAGCATTTTAGCTGGCAGGCAAGCCTGGGATGAGATTGGTCGTCCGCCATAATTTCTAAAAGTTCTAATTCATCATCTGAGGCAGGAGTTAAATGTTCATGTCCTCTTAGGATATTAACTAAACAGGTCCCACATATGCCAGTTCTGCATCCAAAAAGAATAGGGGAGTGAGTGGCATCCAGTTGTTTACTTAAATTGATGCCCATTTCTAATTCGATGGTTTCATTATCTTTAGTCTCTAATTGGAAGGTCTTAGGCATAAATTTTTCTTTTAAAAGAATTAAGAGCTTTTTTATTAGACTTCAGATGAGATTCAATAGAAGTAGATCGCATTTTACCTCCGTCTTTAGCCGCATCATTTAAATAATCAATCTCTTGCAAATAGTTCTTATAGCTCTCCAGTGCTATTTGATGAGTTTTAAAACTCTCATTCATACCTTGGTTTTCCTGGCAAAAACATAATTCCATCATATGAATTGCATCTTGGTGATTTAATTTGAATATTCTTGAGCGAAGGACTTTATAAATCGCATTGAAAGTTGCGGGCTCATACCAAAAAATACCATTTACCGTACTCGTAAAATGAGAATGATCTTTTAAAGTCCCCTCAATACCCATCGTAGCAATTCTTTTTTCAAAAGCAGTAGGTTTTTTTAGCATTTTTAAAAGGTCAGTTCCAATAATATTTGAGCTATTAAAATGGTAAGACTCATCCATAAAATGATAATAACTTATTTTGCTAGGTATAGGAGCATTTTCTTTATCATCAGCCTGCTCATAAAACTCACTTAATTGATGTTGAACTATTTTCCCATTAAGCGTTCTCAATCCTCTTACAGATAAGTATTGGCAGGCAATGAAAGCATTGCTTGAACTTAAGAGTCCATAGCTTTGCAATTGAAAGCGTTTCCAAAGTCTTTTAAAGAAATTTGTATTTTGAAAAATCATAGTTTCTGAAAAATATGGTCTCATGGGATAAGTAAAAATACGTTTTCCAAAAACTTCTTTTTCGACTTCTTCAGATACGATTTTAAAGGCTTCAATATGAGCTCTTTCTTGCATAGATTCAAAATCTAATGTTTCACAAACCAGTCTAAAGTCCTCTATTCCATAGAGTCCGGCAGCGGCAGTTTGATTAAAATAAATTGTCGCAATTTCAGCAGAGATGATTTGTGAATAGTACCCA
>CEQY01037511.1_pt1 | contig 17610 bp, 19 predicted proteins | sample 361391 | NCBI WGS metagenome assembly CEQY01 (sample SAMEA2621075, study PRJEB7988) | marine metagenome | isolation source: saline water (ENVO:00002010), including | reverse complement strand
CTTCTTTCATTCTTTTGATTGAGTATCAGAAACCATAGTCTGCAAACGTTGGAGTAGACGACTCGATTTGGAGGTTTATTTCATTAGGCTAAGTATTAACCCGTCAAGAATATCTGATTCCGAGACTTGAATTTGCTCAAAATCAAGCTTACGCATGATTTGTGCCAGTATGCAAAGACCCCCGACTATCACATCGACGCGCCCTTCTTCCATGCCCGGATTTGATAATCTGCCTTCTCGGCTATCTGTCGCCAGAAGCCGAAAGACCTCTTCAATATCTTGCTTCGACATTATGTGGGCATGCACCGAGTCAAAATTATACTCATACAAGCCTTGCTCAATCATTGATGTAGCACTTACAGTACCTGCAACACCGTATATGTTCGCTGCAGACTGAATGCCTGGAATATCCATCAGGACATCATCAAGGTGTAGATCTATGAGCGATTGAGCTGCGGAAAGCTCTTCAGGTAGCGGAGGGTCGTTGGCTATAAAGCGCTCTGAGATTCTTACGCATCCAATATCAGCTGAGTGTGAAAGTTCAAGTTTGCCATCACCAAAAGCAAATTCGGTTGACCCTCCCCCAATATCAATTACGAGACTCGGGCCAGTTGATGAGATATCTTTTGTCGCCCCTATGAATGTGAGTCGAGCTTCGTCTAACCCTTCCAATATTTCGGGTTTAATAGCTGTAACCTCTTCAGCTGCTGTAAGGAAGACGTCTCTGTTTCTCGCATCACGAACTGCTGAAGTCGCTACAAACCTGACTTCCGACACTTTATGATCTTCAATTTTTCCTGCATAGTCTATGAGAGTAGCTAAGACTCGGTCCATAGCTTCAGCTCCGAGTTCTTGTGTTCTATCTGTTCCTTCACCTAAACGGGTTATCTGCGCTTCGCGATGAAGCATCTCATATTTTTGTTGACCTGTTTGCTCGACAATAAGTAGTCTTGTGCTGTTTGTACCGCAGTCAATCGCTGCCAGAGTTCTAGCCATTTATTTCCTGGATTTGCTGGCTTTCTGCTCTTATACGGTCCTCAATCCATAATCCGACTGGATCATTTCCTCCAGCTAGAAACCATGCATAATGGGCATGCAGGCATTTGATTCCTTGCCTGGTCCCGCCAACTCCTCCCGAAGGTCTTGGTCCGTCATAGTTTTCGTCTATTAACTCATTTCGTTGCTTTTCGTAGTCATAATGAGCTGCTTGAAGTTTTTCTAGCCCTATTTCTAATTCAGCTTGGTTTATTGCCCCTGATGATTCAAGCCTACTTATGTGTAATTTATCTTCAGGGTCTATTAACCAATATGTTGTGGGCATCGGAGTTCCGTCGCTTAGAAATGGCGAATTTTTAATTACCCTAGGAGTGCCGTCTGATTTCCTTACTGCTATTTCGTAACTACCTTGAGGTTTTCGACCGAGTAGGTTTTCTACGATCACGGCATCTTGCGAGTAATCTTCTTGCATCTTGATATTGCCTACAAAATGGCGTACCTAATGACCATGAATACAGCGATTGCTAGTGCAGCTATTGGAATTCCAAATCGTTTGAGAATTGGGATAGCGACGACCGATAGTAGGTTCAGTTCACTATCAGTGGTTTGATTTTCGTTGGCATTGGTATCAGTTTCGAGTGTTTCTGTTTCAGCAGATGACTCAAGGAGTTTTTCTAGGTTTTGCGCAAACTGCGTCATAAGTTTTCCGCTGACATCACTTATTGCCCCTCTACCGAATTGTGCGACTTTGCCGGTGATGGTCAATTCAGTACGAACGTTCACGTTCGTTACAGCAGTTGAAACTTCGGAGAGTTGGGCTGTAATAATTGCGCTGGCATTTCCGGCCCCACGTGTATCTCTTCCATCTCCTTTTATTATGATTTTCTGTGCATCTTCATTTTTCTCAAGGTAAGTTGCGGTTCCTTTATATTGCGCTGTTATTGGACCTACCTTAATTTTTACGAGACCGTTGAAGTTGTCTCCATCAACTTCTTGGAGTTCAGCACCAGGTAAACATGGCGCAATTCTTTCAGGGGTATTAAAGGCTTCCCATACTTCTTGTATCGGTGCATTCACATTAATTTCATTATTTAGCTCCATCGTTCTAAGTCTCTCCTTGTGTCAATATCTACAGGGTTTCCTTCGCATGGTACCTCATCCAACAAGTCTGGCCGAAGCCGTAGAAGAGAACGTGCTCCTTCGTCACCTGAAATAGGTATTAGGGACCACAATTCTTGATCTATCTTAACCGGTGGTCTGTTGTTTCCAGCGAATGAGGCTGTCACTAGTTTTCCTTCAGCTTCAGCTACAGATTTCCAGGCTTCAGCAGGTACAAGAGGCATGTCGCCAAGTCCGACGGTAACAGAGGAATGGCCATCGTATCCTGCTATCTCAAGACCGCTCCTAAGAGACGATGCTTGCCCTTCAGCAAAATTATGGTTATGAACAATCGTTATTGCATCTGATTCAAGATTCAGAGCTTGATGATCTTCAAGATTTAATGCTCCAGAAACTAGATAGATATCGTCGAATTTTGCTGCTATTACATTATCAATTACCCATTGCAAAACAGGTTTTCCTTTGAAGCTTGCCAGAAGTTTATGCAAGTTACCTTCAAACCGTTCCCCTTTCCCAGCAGCGAGAATTATTGCAGCGGTTCGATCATTTTCGAGAGGGGTCTCTTTTTCGTTTCCAAACACGTATTTATTCTAGGGATACGCTCTGTTATTGAGAGGTTCTAGAAAATATTTCATCTATCACCATGTATTTCCCCTTCTATAGTTTTGAGGTGGGGTGCTTTCCTGCCGGTGCGCATAGCTATGATTTCAGCGCAGATTGAAATTGCTGTCTCCTCTGGAGTTCTAGCACCGAGATCTAACCCTATTGGTGACATGATCCTTTCAAATTCTTTCGTTGATACTCCTGCTTCAACAAGTCTCTCGGTTCGATTTTCGTGAGTTTTTCTGCTCCCCATTACTCCGATATAGCCGACCTGTGTTTGTAATGCTGAGGTGATAGCAGGAACATCAAATTTGTTATCATGAGTTAAGACACACACAGCATCGCGTGGACCTAGACTAGTTCCAAGCTTTTCCATTAACTGGTCTGGCCACTCATTTTCTACTGAATCTGCTTGTGGAAATCGGGCTTTTGTGGCGAATACTGGACGTGCGTCACAAACAGTAACTTTATATCCTAGGACTTTAGCGATCCGTACCAGTGCAGCAGTAAAGTCCACCGCACCGAAAATAACCATCTGAGGTGGCGGTGCGAAACTCTCTATGAATATTGATAGTGTTTCTTCTCTCGCTTCGCCTTCGATTCCGTAATGGCGAATGCTTGTTCTCCCAGCCGCTAATTCCCCTGCCATATCCCGAGATAGCACATTATCAATCTTTTTATTCCCTAGAGAACCGAGATAAGAGCCGTCAGGAAGGATAAGCAATTTAGCTCCTTGTCCCGGTCCCTCAATGATGGTAGCTAGTGCAACTGGAAGACCTTTGTTGAGATTTTCTTTGAATTCGTCAAATATCTTTACTGTCATATTTACCAATCAAATGGTTCTATGTATAGATTGATGGTGCCCCCACACGTGAGCCCGACTGCAAATGCTTCGTCGTCGCTGTATCCGAATGAAACAGTTTTCCTTTCACCGGTTGCTATTATTTCCAATGCTTCTGTCACAACGGCACCTTCGACACAACCACCTGAGACTGATCCGGAGACTACACCATCTTCATTGACAGCCATGGCTGCACCTGCGTCACGCGGACCGGAGCCCTCAAGTGATATTACTCGTGCTATTGCTACTCGCTTTCCCTCTGTTACCCATTTCTCGATATCTGTGATTATTTCTCGCATTGTTTCTCTATTCGGTCAATATTTCAGCTAGTTCAATTAAAGATTCTAGACTATGGCCTTCAATAAATTCATCAATGTAAGGAAGCGCTGCTGCCATGCCTTGTGCCAGTGGCTCATAACCCGGCGAAACCTTCAAAGGGTTTATCCAGACTATGTCGTGAGATATTCTTTTGAGTCTAGCCATTTGTTCATCCATGACTTCACTTTTGCCTCTGTCCCACCCGTCAGAGAGTATTACTACGGTTGCGCCTCGAGCCATTCCACGTTGTCCCCACATATTCAGGAATTCTCCGATAGTTTCTCCTAAGCGGGTACCTCCTGACCAGTCGGTTATTGATTCAGAGGTAACATGCAATGCTTTGTCAAGGTCTCTGTTTGAGAGTTCGTGAGTTACTCTTGTTAGGCGTGTTCCGATTGTGAAGGCTTCTACCCTTCTGCGACTTATTACTGCAGCTTGTATAAAGCGCAGAAGGGCCCTTGCATAAACTTCCATTGAACCAGAGACATCTAGTAGAAAAACAATTCTTCTTGCTTTGTCATTTTTTTGCAGGAAATATCTTTGTATGGGCTCTCCAGCAGTTTGAAAAGATGCCCTGATGATACCTCTGAGATCTGGGGTCTTATTTTGTTTCGTAACTGAGCTGGATCTTCGGCTTCTCTGGGTACTACCTATTAGCCGTATTAATTTCATCAATTCATAGGCTTCAGATAATTCATCATCGCTGTAATCAGCAAAATCTTTCTTCCGAAGGATTTCAGAACGCGAGTACTTTAGGGTAATCAGTTCCTCTTCTTGGCTCTTTTCGGATTGAGCATCACTTTCATAGTCGTCGTTGTCTATTGCCAACGTTATTTCTTTGACGTTTTGGATCTTTTTATCTCCGAGAACTATAAAGTCTTCCCAAAACGCATAGAAAGCCTCATTATAGGCCGGTATATCTTCAGGGGCCCTGACAAGAGTTGATCTTCCAGCCCAGTAGACATCGTCTCGGTTCGAGATAGTAACGTAATTAAGTGATTGGAAGAAGGTAATCGATGAAGAAATAGGTACATCAATACCCATTTCCCTGAGAAAGGTAATAAATCCTTGTGTTATATATTCGGGCTTGATGATGTCTTGGTCAGTGTCAGACTGCACGAGCATATGCATTTTCTATGACTTTATCTAGGCCATATTCCATCACTTTTTGTTGATCTTCGCGGTATTTTAGAAGAGCTCCGATTGTTGCAGTAATACCGTCTTCTGTTAGGTCACTATTTCCTATTCTTTCAAGAGCCATGGCCCAGTCAATACTCTCCGAAACTCCTGGTGGTTTGTATAGATTCATTTCACGAATTTGCTCAACTGTGACGGCTATTCTTTTGATTAATTGCTCAGAAACTTTAGGGGCTTTAGCTTTAAGTATTTGAATTTCCCTGAGGTATCCAGGATGGTCCACCCAGTGATAGAGGCACCTTCGTTTGAGTGCATCGTGAACGTCTCTTGTTCGGTTTGAGGTAATCACGATGATCGGTGGCACGGCCGCTTTGAAGGACCCTATCTCGGGGATAGTAATGGAGTAATCTGAAAGCAACTCAAGTAGGAAAGCTTCAAATTCATCATCAGCGCGATCAAGCTCATCGATTAGTAGCACAGGAGGGGTTTCTCCTTCATAATCAATTGCTTGCAGAAGTGGTCGCCTAACTAGGAATCGCTCGTTGTACAATTCATCCTCAAGTGCTTTTTCATCTATTTGTTTGGCCCTTCCAGATGCTTCGGTAGTTCTCAAATGCAATAATTGTTTTGAGTAATCCCATTCATAAATAGCGTGCGATGCATCTAGGCCTTCGTAGCATTGGAGGCGGATTAATTCGGTATTGAGCCAACTTGATAACACCTTCGCAACTTCAGTTTTGCCAACACCTGGGGCCCCTTCTAAAAAGATTGGCCTTTGTAAACTGATTGCGAGAAAAATTGCTGATGCTAGTCCTTCAGAGGGAAAATAACCCTGCCCTTCAAGACCATTCTGTATGCTTTCTATGCTTTCTATGCTTTGTGCTTGTTCATATCCCACATCTCTAATCTACAGGTTGAGTGTCGAGGTGGCACATGCGCCGTTTTATTCAGATTTAGAGTCCGGCCTCTTCAAGTCCTCTTTTTACGAGCACTCTGGCTAAATGTTTTCGGTATTCAACTGATGCGTTGATATCCGATGTTGGTTCAGTTCCTATTGCAGCCTGTTCGCTAGCTTCTTGGGCATTTGCTCCACTTGCAATCGCTTCTTCCACAGCTATGGCACGGAAAGGAGTTGAATGCATATTTACCAGTGATACACCGCTTTGACCATTATTGACTAGGACGGAAGCTCCAACGATTGCCCAATCTTGTGCTCTTCTATTGAATTTTTGAAATGACCATTTTGCATCTGGAACACTGGGTACCCTTATCTGCGTTAACATCTCATCATCCTTTAGGTCAGTTTCTAAGAACCCAACGAAGAAGTCATCAATCGGAATTTCTCTTGTTCCTTCAGGGCCTGCTGCTACTACGGTTGCGTTGAGAGCAAGTAAAGCTGATGGGATATCGGAGGCAGAGTCCCCGTGCGCAATTGCGCCACCTATAGTCCCACGGTGTCGAACTTGTGGGTCGCCGACATGGTGTGTGGCTGAAGCTAAAAGCCCAGCATTCTCCTTTATTAAAGAATTACTTTCAATATCGCTATGACGGGTTAGGGCCCCTATAACCAGATAGCCGTTTTCTTCCCTTACATATTTTAGATCGTCTAAGCGGTTTATATCTACTAAATACGCTGGTGCAGATAGACGAAATTTCATCAATGGGAGCAGTGAGTGACCTCCAGCGATTAGCTTAGCTTCATCTCCATGTTCTTGAAGGGCAGTTACTGCTCCTTCAACTGAATCTACTCGGAGATAATCAAAGTTTGCGGGGATCATCTATGCCTCACTTACTTCTAGTACTGCTTTGACAATATTGTGGTAACCAGTGCATCTACAAAGATTGCCTTCGAGTCCCTCACGTACTTCATTTTCGGTTAGGTTTTGATTTTCCTCGACAAGGGACACACAAGCCATAACCATACCTGGCGTGCAGTAGCCGCATTGCAGAGCATGACATTCGTGAAAGGCCTGCTGCATTGGGTGGAGCGTTCCATCTGCCTGAGCTAAACCTTCGATGGTTGTTATCTCCATTCCATCAACTTGTGCAGCTAAAACTGTACATGACTTAACTGATTCGCCGTTTAGGTGTACTGTGCAGGCTCCACATGATGAGGTGTCACATCCTATATTTGTTCCTGTTAGCCCTGCAGATTCACGTATGTACTGAACCAGAAGCGTTCGAGGTTCTACATCATGTGCCTGTTCAACGCCATTAATGTTGAGAGTTACTTCCACTTACTTCCCCTTTGCTCTAATAGAAATCTAGTACAACTGTTGGGGTAAGTACTAAATTAATTTAGATATCAACCTTCCGGTAGCATGATCTGGCCCAAAGACCCGAGACAATTAATAGTAACGTTAGCGAGATAAACCCTGGTTGTGTCTCTGCCCAGGTTACGTCGCCAAGAAATCCTTGGCGACCCATTCTAATGACGTGTGTTATGGGATTATATTTTGCTACGTGATATAACCACCCTTCAATAGCTTCTAGGGGTGCCTGCCCAACTGATAGAAACATTGTGCTAAACATGACCACCTGTGCGACTGCTAAGGACTTTAGAGTCTTCATCGTAAAAACGATGCCTAGCACAAAAAGAGACATGACTGCCGCTATTCCTACTGCGGTGAAATATGCAATGACGAAGCCCCAAAAACCACCAGGCATGTCAGCGTCAAGAGCTACAAATGACACAATCAATACCGCAGTGGTGGGTAGCACAGCTCTAGTAACGGAATAACCAACAAGTCCTGAAATTAGTGCTGATGGAGTGATGGGAGCTGCTCGCAACCGGTCAAAAAATCCATTTTCTAAATCTGTTGCGGTAAGTCCTCCCCCACCAAGACCTGAAAATGCTGACCCTTGAAGGATTGCCCATGCCGCCATCCAATTGACTGCCTTGTCTGTGCTGTAGCCATCGAGTTGCACAACCGATGAAAATGATCCGCTAAATGCTACAACGAAAAAAATGGGCATAATTATGGAAGGGATCATTAGTGATGGGAGGCGCCGCATACGCATTAAGCCTCTTTTACTGACAGCAACTGTCACTTGAAACTGCGACGTTTTATTTGAGGGTGCTGTGGTCATGATGCGACTGCCAAACGCCTTTTTAGTTGATGTATCGAAGTGGCGATACCTGCAAGCGAGATCAAAGCGATCACGCCAGATGCTTGTAGAAAAGCTTCCCAAGAAAATCCCTCTATTGTGATAGAGCGAGTCCAATCAATAATCCATGTTAAGGGATTCCATTCCGCGATTTTTCCATACCATCCATCCATCAATTCAACTGGGAAGAAAGCTGAACTGATAAAGATGAATACAAAGATAATCGGAAAGAGTGAGTTTACGACTTCTTGTGACCCTGTCCTTAAGGCTATTGCAATCAAGAAACTACCTACGCCCATTGATAGGAAGGAAGTGATGAAAACGAGGGCTAAAGCGCTACTTGCTCCTCCAGATAACTCTGCCCCGAAAGTGAAAAAAATGATTATGAGTATTGTTGCCTGCACTAAACCATAAATAAAAGCGCTTGATAAGCGGGCGATCAGGATGGACGACCTAGCGACTGGGGATGAAAGCAGTCGATCCATAAAGGAATTTTCAATATCTCCGGCTAAGTCAGTTGCGCTATTTGTTGACCCAAATAGAACACCCTGTATCACGCAAGCTGGGAGGATGAAGTCAAGAAACGTCACGTCAGGGTATGGAAATTCCGGAAGGTTCACCGCTTTACTAAATTGTGCTGCATACACAGCTGCCAGCAGTAAAGGAAAGAACAGTGTTGGTGCCCAGGCTTGTGGCTGGCGGATCATTCCTAGAATACTTCGGTGAGATAGTTGTAAAGCTTGAGGAATAGAGCGTCTAATGTTCATTCTTGACCGTCACGTATCCGCTCCACCCTCAAGTCGCCTTCCAGTCGCATCTGCGAATACATCGTCAAGACTTGGTTCATCTAGTTCAACATGTTGGACTTCTATATTTTGGTCTTCTAAGGATTTTAAAACGGCTGTGATAGCTCTTGTCCCACCATCGAGCCCTATAGCAATTCTTCCTTTTCTTGCAGGACGCTCTTCCCCTAGTTTTGCCATTACCTGCTTAGCTATCTTAAAGTCACTTTCAACTACATCCACGCGTAATGTTGGAGCCCCAACATCTGATTTGAGTTTCGTGGGGGTTCCCTCTCTGACTATTCTGCCATTATCAATTATCGCTATGCGTTGAGCCAGCTGATCTGCTTCTTCTAAATATTGAGTTGTCAGGAAAACGGTTGTTCCTATTTCTTTATTTAGCGTTCGCACTTCTTCCCATAAAGCAACCCTGCTTGTTGGGTCAAGTCCAGTTGTAGGCTCATCTAAGAAAAGCACTTTAGGTTGATGCACAAGTGATAATGCGAGATCAAGTCTTCTGCGCATCCCTCCTGAATAAGTTCCAACTCGCTTATCCCCTGCGGCAGTAAGTCCTACTCGTTCAAGTAATTCTGCACATCTTTTTTTACCTTCATGCCTTGAGATGCCATGAAGGACTGCTTGCAATTTAAGCAATTCGTTGCCCGTCATTAAAGGGTCAATGGCTGCATCCTGGAGGGCTACACCTATTTTTTTCCTGACCATACTTGCTTCTGATGCGACGTCAAAGCCCGCGACTCTAGCTGAGCCTCCAGTTGGTTTCAAAAGAGTAGTGAGCATTCGCACAGCTGTTGATTTTCCTGCTCCATTAGGTCCTAAAAAACCAAATACTTCCCCTTCCTCAACGGTTAGATTAATGCTATTGACAGCAACTAAGTCGCCAAAAGTGCGCGTGAGGTTTTCAGCTTCTATTGGATTCTCCATCTAACCTCCGAGAGTTTGGGCAAGGTGAGTGAACGGCCAATTTGCTGGGAGTCGCACTGGTTCAGGTGCTGGTGGTGGGACTGCGTATGCCTCTTCACCAGGTCGAACAAATCCATAATTTTGACGGGCTAACTGCTCGATCTTCTCTGGTGAGTATAACGCATCTCTCTTTTCCTCTAGCTCAGCGTTCTCAACGACGATTGAAGTTAGTTCTTGCTGTTTAGATGAGAGTTCTTCTCCTTGCTTCAGCCAAAGTTTTAATAAGTCAAAGCTCCACCAAAGAACGAAAAGGGCAATAATGGCTGAAACTACCCAAAATGCTACTTTTCTGGAACGCTCAGTGGCCCGAAGGTCACTGTCGGGTCTTTCAGTTACTAGTGCCATGTCAGCCGACCTTTAACGCGTTGATTCCTCGGAATACTGCCGCATCCCCTAGTTCTGATTCAATCCGGAGTAATTGATTGTATTTTGCAACTCGCTCACTTCGCGCAGGTGCACCAGTTTTAATCTGACCACAATTAGTTGCTACAGCGAGATCCGCTATTGTCGTATCTTCAGTGTCTCCAGACCTGTGTGACATAACTGATGTGTATCCATTTTGTATTGCAAGGTCTACAGTTTCAAGGGTTTCGGTTAAAGTTCCGATTTGATTTACTTTAATCAGTATTGAATTTGCAACTTCCTTATCTATGCCCTGTTGGAGTCGCTGCGTGTTCGTTACGAAAAGGTCATCTCCAACAAGTTGAACTTTATTTCCTATACTTTTCGTGATTTCTGACCAACCATCCCAATCCTCTTCTGCCATTCCATCTTCGATAGACACAATAGGGTACCTATTTGCCAAGTCGGAATAGTACTCTGACATTTCTGTTTGATTAAGCTTTCTCTTTTCGCCTCTAAGGCTGTAAATTCCACTTTCAAAAAATTCTGAACTTGCAGGATCTAAGGCTATGGTAATGTCTTCGCCTGGGGTAAAGCCGGTCCGGTCAATTGCTTCAACTAGAAGCTTCACAGCTGCTTCATTTGATTCGAGGTCAGGCGCAAAGCCTCCTTCATCCCCCACAGCTGTTGATAAATTCTTTTCTTCAAGGACGATTTTGAGCGTTTGATAGCATTCAGCTCCCCATCGGAGAGCTTCAGAAAACGAAGCAGCGCCCGTGGGCATAATCATGAATTCCTGCAAATCAATATTGTTATCAGCGTGCTCTCCACCATTTAGGACATTCATCATTGGAACAGGGAGTACGTGTGCTGATGCTCCTCCAAGATAACGGTAGAGGGGTTGATGGAGTGAGGTGGCTGCTGCTTTAGCTACGGCTAAAGAAACACCTAACATTGAATTAGCCCCAAGTTTAGATTTATTGTCCGTTCCGTCAAGAAGCAACATAGCCCTATCAATAGCTCTCTGGTCGGTTGCTTCCATACCAACTATTTCTGACTTTATTGCACCGTTTACATTTTCTATGGCGCCTTCAACGCTCTTGCCTAAGTAGAGATCTCCGCCGTCACGCAATTCGACAGCTTCATATTTGCCAGTGGATGCTCCAGAAGGGACAGCAGCCCTTCCCTTTGATCCATCATTTAGCTCCACGTCAACTTCAACTGTAGGGTTACCTCGGGAATCAAGAATTTGTCTTCCAACGATTTCTATGATTTTCTGCCCAGTCATGGTGCTTCCTTCGTAGTTATGTTCTTTCAAATGGGGTTTTATCTAAAATACCCGTAATAAGGGGAAATGTTGTTGATAAGGGGCTGATGTGTACGCGTCCCATGTTTAACTTGCATTGGGGACTGGTTTGAGACTTTTGAGATAATCTGTGATTTCTTGTGAAGCTTTTCTGATCTCTGAGATTTTGAGTATTAATTCCTGTTTCTCCTCTTTGTAAAGTGAGCCCTCGTACAGTCTTAGTGTTCTTACTCGTTGCGATGGACGAAGTGTCAAAGGCCTCAAATGGATATTCCATTCTGCTTTCCCAAAGCCTGGTATTTTTTTAGCAATAATCTTTTCAATCCCTAGAGATCTGGCTGCGAGCTTTAGATGCGCAATTTCTAGTAGGTTGATTGCTTCTTCGGGAACTGGACCGTATCGGTCCAACCACATTTGTTGTATTTTCTCTAAGTCTCCATTGTTCTTGATATCAGCAATGGATCGATACGATTCCAATTTAGAATCATCTCTCATGATGTAATCCTTTGGTATGTAGGCTGTCATCGGAATTTCAATCTCGATATCCTGCTGGCTGTCTTTAGGAACGTGTTTTAATTCTTCAACTGCTTCCTTCACTAGTTTGCAGTAGAGATCGTATCCGACAGCTGCTATGTGTCCTGACTGCCCAGTGCCAAGCAAATTTCCTGCACCTCTGATTTCAAGATCCCGCATCGCAATTTTAAAACCTGATCCAAGTTCTGATGTTTCCCCAACCGTCTTGAGTCGCTCAATTGCGTCTTCTGTTAAATTGTGACCTTTAGGCGTGAAAAGATATGCATAAGCTTTTGTCCCTGACCGCCCGACTCGTCCACGTAATTGGTGAAGTTGACCTAGTCCCATTCGGTCGGCGTTATCAACGATCAGCGTATTGACAGAAGGCATATCTATACCCGACTCAATAATCGTTGTACAGACTAGAACATCATATTTCTTTTCCCAGAAGTCAATGACGGTTTGTTCAAGAAGTCCTTCATCCATTTGCCCATGAGCTGTTGCTATTCTTGCCGACGGAATTTGCTCCCGTAGTCTTTCCGCTATGACGTCAATGTCGGAGATCTTATTGTGCACAAAGAAAACCTGACCGTCTCTCAGTATCTCGCGCCGGATGGCTGATGAGACTATTGAATTCTCATACTCTCCTACAAAAGTCATGATGGGCTTTCTATCGGTTGGTGGTGTTTGGAGAAGTGTCAGATCCCTTATACCTGTGAGACTCATCTCAAGAGTTCGAGGTATCGGTGTCGCTGTCAGAGTCAAGACATCAACGTTACTCCTCAATGACTTAATCTTTTCTTTGTGCGTTACTCCAAATCTTTGCTCTTCATCAATTATGAGCAAGCCAAGATCTTTGAACTTAATATCTTCTGACAGAAGGCGGTGTGTCCCGATGATGAGGTCTATCTCACCATCACGCAATTTGGTGACTACTCGTTTAGCTTCTTTATTGCTCAGGAATCTACTAAGAACAGCGACTTCGATCGGGAAAGAGGTCAATCTTTCAGTAAATGTTTGGTAGTGTTGTTGGGCTAGCAGAGTTGTTGGAACGAGCACAGCTACTTGCTTGCTGTCCTGTACGGCTTTAAAAGCTGCCCTTAAAGCTATTTCTGTTTTTCCGAAACCAACGTCGCCACATACAAGTCTATCCATTGGCATCTTCCGCTCCATATCGCTTTTCACATCATTCATTGCGGTGATTTGATCATTAGTTTCAATGAATGGGAACGATTCTTCCAGTTCCAGTTGCCATGGTGAATCTTTCGAAAAACTAAACCCGTCCCGTGACTCTCTTTGCTGATAAAGCTCAACTAAATCCTCAGCTATCTTTTCTATCTCATTTCGGATAGAAGACCTTGTCCTCGCCCAGTCAGAACCCCCCATCCGACTTAAAGAGGGTGCACCTCCGCTGTTGTATTGACTGATCTGATATACCTGGTCAGTCGGTACGTAGAGTTTGTCTCCTTTTCGATATTCAAGTAACAGATAATCTCTTTCGACGTCGACTAACGATCTCTTGACAATACCGCGAAAGATAGCAATCCCATGATGTTCGTGAACTACAAATGCCCCTTCTTTTATATCCATAAAGGCACTACCCGATAAATTGGATTTCCGTTTGACTTTGTATGGGGTCTGACGTCGCCTGTATAGCTCGCGCTCATTGATGATTGCGAATTTCAATTCAGGGAAGATTACGCTAGCGGTATCAACGCCTGAAGTTATAGAAATTCCTGAAGTTTCTTTAATGGGCGAATCGGTATTATGAACTACCGGATTGAAGTCCAGTTGGGAAAGTTTGCTACTTAATGCTTCAATTGATTTCTCATTCTCAGAAAGAAGAACTATGTCATATCCATCATGAACTAGACCTTCAAGAATTTGCAGAGGTTCAGTATCGGTCCTCTCGGGTGTAAGAACTGATATGTCAGGATCTGCAAGATCTGCAGAGGACAAGTTAATTTCTACTATTCTTGCTTTATCTCTTAGGAAGATTTCGTCAAAAGTAAGGTGAAGAGTCTGCATTCCATGCTTAGCTGTAGGGCTTAATGCTTCTGAAAGCATCGCGCTGATGCTCTCTTCTTCAGATATTAAATTTTCTATACGTTGCTGTATCTGCTTGGCATCAAATAAAAGGACAAGAGCTGATGGGGGAAGCAAATCTAGTATGGTCTCACGTTTGTGATTTAGCCAAGGAAGTAGATTTTCTACTCCGTCAAATATTCCACCTTCTGAAATGATTTCCCAAAATGTTGCACCCCAAGGCATTTTTTTGACGAGTTCACGAGCTCTTAATTTCACATCATCTGTTATGCAAAGCTCGCTGGCGGGAAATATTTGGGCAGCATTCAATGGGTTACTTGAAAGCTGGTCTCTTGTTGAAAAAGTCGTCAAGCGTTCAACTTCGTCTCCCCACATCTCCAATCGGATTGGCTCTTCATATGTTGAGGGATATATATCAACGATTGACCCTCGAATAGAAAATTCTCCGCAACGTTCTACTTGTGAGGTTCTCTTGTACCCGAAAGATATAAGTTCATCTATCAACTCCTCGTAACTCAACTCATGACCGTTACGAATATCAATTGTGCTTTTAAAGTCTTGATTAGTTATTACTTGCGAAATAGATCTTGCGGTTGAGATGATGACATCTGGGTAGTCATGTTTCTTCAAGCGCCATAAAATCTTATTTCTTTTCCCCATGATATGGGTCTGAGGGCTTATCTTTTCGAGAGGAAACGATTCCCAGGGAGGAAGTACTTCTACGTCAATAGCATTGTTGACTTCAATCAAGTTACTCTCAAGTTGTTCTGCTTGTTCAAGGCTTCGGGTAACTATCACTAGAGGTTTCTCTCCAACAGTATTAATATATGTATTAACGATCCAGCTACGGGCAACCTCTGAGACAACAAGTTGTGTTGTTTTCGGTAGCATCAATTTTGTTATTATTTGATGCTGACTTAACTGATTTAGGTAGTTATCAAATTTCACGATTAAATTCGTTCATTGCAATTTCATAACCATGGGAAAGGATTGTTTCAATCGCATCTGTCGCTTTTTCCATACAGGTATCGATCGCTACCCTGTCGGGCCTACTGGGAGGCTTCAGAACATAGTTTTTCCCTAGCTGAGATTGAGGGGGCTTTCCTACTCCTATCCGCAAACGACCAAAGTTATTTGAATTCAGGTGTTTTGATATTGACTTCAAACCATTGTGGCCAGCTAACCCTCCATGAAGTTTTACTTTCAAGTTGCCGGGCTTGAGGTCCAATTCGTCGTGAACAATGAGAAGTGCATCTAAGGTTACTAACTCGTGCTTCCTTACAAGCTGCTGGACTGCAAGTCCGGACTCATTCATAAAAGTCGTTGGCTTTGCTAGAATAATTTTTTCCCCATTAATGCGGATGTCAGAACAAAGGGCGAGTTCCTTAGTTCGTTTAAAATTCCCGCCATGTTTGTTAGCGAAACTGTCCAAAACTTCAAAGCCAACGTTGTGTCGGGTATTTTGATATTTCTTTCCAGGGTTTCCCAACCCAACGATAAGAAGTCGGATAGGCGTTGATGAGAATTTGCGCTGTCTTCGCAGCACGGAGTTTATTCGCTATCCTCAGTCGAGGTTTCGTCGGTTTCCTCGGGAGTTTCGCCTTCTATTTCTTCATCACTCTCAAGTTCGGATGCTTCTTCAGCTGCGATTGACTCCATTGTTGATCTTGTAACAGTTCCAACTGCAATTGCTTCTTCAGGGTCTACTTCTGTTCTGACCCCATCTGGGAGAACAACATCACTAACTCTGATTGCATCATTAATTTCCAGTTCGCTAACATCTGCGGTTAGCTCATTTGGAATTGCATCCGGTAGCGAAAGGACTGACAGTGAGAACATTGTCTGGTCAACCATTCCATTCTGATCAGTAACTTTCTTAGCTACGCCTTCAAGAATAATTGGTACTTCAACTGCAAGTTCCTGTTTGGGATCTACGCGCACAAAATCTACATGAATAACTTCATCCTTAACTGGGTGCCTTTGAAGTGTTTTAAGAATTGAAAGTTGATTCGTCCCGTTGACACTCAATTGAATTAGCGCGTTCAGTCCGGCTTCTGTAGTGAGTGCTTCTCTGAGTTCACTGTAGTCAACGCTGAATATTTCGGGGTCTTTTCCTAGGCCATATAGAACACCGGGGACTTTCCCGCCTCTTCGTAACCGCCGAGAAGAGCGACTGCCGATTGTTGTTTTCTCTTCAGTGTTTAATACTAAATCTGCCATTTACTTACCTAATTATGCTCTTCAAGATGGTGTATCTTTTGAAATTACGTCAGTTGAAAAGTGTACAGGTGAGTGAGTCCTGAACCACCTATTTGTCTAGCTAAGATGCTTTCCGCCGAAAATTTCACTTACGCTTGTGTCCTCAAAAACAGCGTCAAGAGCCGATGCAATGATTTGAGCCACGGATAGGACCTTTATCTTAGTAATTTGCTTGTGTTCGGGAAGTGGAAGGGTGTTGGTCATCGCAACTTCCTTTATGACAGAGTTTTGAATTCTTTCGATTGCAGGATCTGAGAATACTCCATGAGTGGTGCATGCAAAAACTTCCTTTGCTCCCTTTTCTGCTAGTAGCTCAGCCGCGCCAACAATAGTTCCGCCTGTATCAATCATGTCATCTATCAACACGCAGACTCTGCCATCTACGTCGCCCATTACGTCCTTGGACTCAACTACATTCTTTTTATTCTTCACTCGACGTTTGTGCACAATTGCTAGGTCTGCTGCAAGTTCACTTGCATAACGCTCTGCGACTTTGACTCGTCCGGTGTCTGGCGAGATAACTACAAGGTCATCTCCCAATGTCCGCATGTAATCAACTAAAACTGGCATTGCAGTAAGGTGATCAACAGGCTTTTCAAAGAATCCTTGTATCTGCCCCGAATGAAGGTCTACAGAGATCATTCGATTTACTCCAGCTGCAATAAACAGTGTTGCCAATAAGCGGGCAGTTATAGGTTCACGACCCTCTGATTTACGATCTTGTCTTGCGTAACCGTAAAAGGGGCAGACGACAGTTATCCTTTTTGCGGAAGCTCGTCTTGCTGCATCGACCATAATTAGTTGCTCCATGATGGAGTCATTGATTGTCATCCCTTCTGCAGCAGAATGACTCTGGATTATGAATACATCTCCACCTCGAACGGACTCTGAGAATCTGCAGTGGACTTCCCCATTCGCAAATTCTGCGAGGTTTGGCTGGGCAAGTTCAACTCCAAGATGCTCAGCAATTTCTTTCGCTAGAGGCAAGTTGGAACGCCCCGATATTAGGTGTAAACGCTTTTTTGTTATTAGCTCCATATCACTCCCTCTTTATTTGCTGGCCCGGCAGGACTTGAACCTGCAACCTCCTGGACCAAAACCAGGCGTTCCGCCAGTTGAACTACGGGCCATTGTGTTCTTCCGAACATATCGTATCTGATGTGCTTCTATGCACTCAGGCTTGATTTATATCTTTTATTTACTCCTTGATATCTTTCTACGTTACTTTGCTCTGCCAAATGAGAAAAATTCATAGAAAT
>CEQY01168121.1_pt1 | contig 17656 bp, 15 predicted proteins | sample 361391 | NCBI WGS metagenome assembly CEQY01 (sample SAMEA2621075, study PRJEB7988) | marine metagenome | isolation source: saline water (ENVO:00002010), including | reverse complement strand
TACGAGTTCAGGCGATCTCATTGACTCTAATTATGAATCAAGTGTATCGATTCCTCTGCATAAAACATTCTCCTTGAATCTAGGTTTTGCAAAAAGTATCTACCAAGATGAGAGTCTGGATGATCGTGATACTTATAGAGGTTCATTGAATTGGAGGATTTCTCCTCTCATTACAACTAATATTTATGCTTCTAAAACGGTCAATAGCCTGGGGGAAAGTGAAACCCAGGCTTCCCTTTTTCTTAATTGGAGATTTGGAGGGGAGGTCAATGCTTTTGGTAGTGTTTTCAAAAATTTGGAAGAAGACAGTACCAGAGTTAGTCTGATAAAAGATAATTCAAATCAACTTTATAATCCTAGAATTGCAGCCTCTTTTGAAAAAGAGGCACAAAGGGAGAGAGTTGACTTGAATACAAAAGTCTCAACAGCCATGGCCGATCTTTTTGTAAGAGGTTCCTATGAAGAGCAAGATTCAGAAAAGCTACAAATGTACGGTGCCACCTTATCGAGTTCAATTCTATTAGCCGCTTCCGGTAAATCCGGAGTCGGGTTTGCTCTCGGGCGACCCACTCAGAGTAGCTTTGCACTTTTTAAACCATCAAGTGAGTTACGAGATCAAAAATTGGCGATTAAATCAACCTCTCCATTTGCTGATACAGAAAGTCCGATTATTGGAGACTTAGCGCTTCCAAATTTATTGTCCTATCAATACAGAGAAGTTCAAGTCGATACAGGACACTTGGATATCGGGACAACTCTTGAGCAAGAGAAGTTTGTGCTTCTTCCGAAACTCAAATCAGGTCATTTAATAAGTCTAAGTGATCGAGGTCTATTAAGCGTTGAGGGAACTCTTTTGAAAGATGGGCAGCCTGTTAAGCTAAAGGTGGGAAAACTTGGGAAAAACGTTTTTTTTACGGATAGAAAGGGATACTTTTTTGTGGATGGCATGACTCAGGGTGAATTCACTCTAGAGGTTGTAGGAGAAGGAATGAAGAAAATCTCTATTCCAGCTAAAAACAAAAAAGGCTTTTTAAATCTTGGTGAGATTGAACTTAGGTAGGTTAATATGAAAATATTTTTATGGCTGTTAATTATCTCTATACCGTTCTTAAATGCTGAGGCTCAAAATTGTCAGTTTAATATCAATGTCAGTAATTTTGTGGGAATGATCAATACATCAGTTCAGTCGGTTCAACATGGATTCACGCTTAGTCGAGGAAGCAATAGTAATAATTGTGAAAACTTTAGGGCCTATTTTTCAAAGGGCAATGCGGGGTCATACAACCGCGAAACGAGTGCAGGTAGCCAAATTGTTCCTTATAATATTTATAAAGAATCAAACCTTGTAAATATTCTCAAGGATGAACCTGACGCGACTTCTGGTGAGTATATAGAAGGAAGTCTTAGTAACACCAACACCACATATAATTTCAATTTCTTTTTTAAAGTAATTGACTTAGATTCGGTCTTCAATCACACCGCAAGTACTTATCATGGTGATCAAATTCAAATCAGAATTTTTGGAGTTAAAAATAACGGGGATTTAGTTTCTCAAACGGTGGGGTATATGTATGTTCAAATGGCCACTCCAAGATTTGTTGAACTAAGTGTGGGAGCACCCACATCCTCTCATGATCCCAGTCAAACTCAGCATATTATGAGCTTTGGAAATATGCAGACAGGAGATATTGAAAACGCAGCTTTGCATGTTAAAGGAAATGTTGGCTTTACAGTGAGGTTTGCCTCTGAAGAAGGCTCAAAACTAGTTAATGGCTCAAGCTTTGTTCCTTATTCAGTAAAAGTCGGCTCCACTAATTATCGAGACCTGACAAATCCAGGACAAGAGTACTGGATGTTCAATAGAAGTAATGGAACACCTCAAAGTGCTCAAAGTTATCCTATAAGTGTGAGGCTAGGAACTGTACCAAGCAATCCTGCTACTGGTGATTACACAGATACGATTACAATAAGCGTTTCAGCTCATTAGGGTTAGTTGATAAAAGTAGCCTTGAGCTCATCTAGCTTCTGCAGCGCTTGAAGCGGAGTCAGATTCATCACATCCATATTGCGAAGTTCTTCTACTACAGGATGCTCTTTTTCCTCAATCATGATCTCTTCTTCAAAAAGATTTAATTGATTAGTTTTATTTTTAACGACCGGAAGGTTAAGTGTGTGCTCCGTTGCTTCAAGCTCTTTTAAAATTTGTTTTGAGCGATTTAGAATTTCCTCTGGAAGTCCAGCAAGCTTCGCCACGTGAATCCCAAAACTTTGAGCTGCACCTTCTTCAATTAGCTCGTAGAGGAATTGAACATTGCCATTACTGTTTACAGTCTTAACCGTAAGGTTTTTGGATTGAGGTAGTGAATTCACGAGGTCAATTAGCTCATGGTAATGAGTTGAAAATAAGGTTAGAGCTTTCGTTTTGATAATAAAGTATTCAACCAATGCCCATGCGATACTTAGACCGTCAAAGGTAGATGTTCCCCGTCCTATTTCATCAAGGATGATTAGTGAATCTTTTGTTGCATGCCGGATAATTTCCGCAGTCTCACTCATCTCTACCATAAAGGTAGATTGGCCCTTAATGATATCGTCATGTGCTCCCAGTCTAGAAAAGATATAATCAGTAAGTCCCAAGACAGCGTTCTCCGCAGGAACAAAACAACCTAGCTGCGCAAGAAATTGAATGATGGCAACTTCTCGCATCACCGTCGTTTTACCGGCCATATTAGGACCAGTGATAAGTCCAAAATAGACAGAATCATCAAGTCGTAGATTGTGGTGAACAAACCTATCTTTAAGACTTGATTTAATGAGTGGATGCCACGCTTGTTTTATATGAACGATCTGTTGAGCCTTAATTTGTGGCCTTGAGAAATCCTCTTGAACCGTGACCCAAGCAAAACTTTGAAAGATATCGATAAATGCAATATTCTCAGACATGATTAAAAGATCACGAGAAAGGTCATTAATCTGACTTACGATTCCCTCAAAAATTTTCCGCTCTAATTTATAAAGCTTATCTCTAGCCGTGATAACTTCTTTTTCAAATTCAGCAAGCTCTGGTGATTGATATCGCTCTGAGTTCACTAATGTCTGTCTGCGCTCAAAGTCTTTTGGTACTTTTTTTATATGGGATTTACTGACTTCTATAAAATAGCCAGCCACATTGTTAGATTTTATTTTGAGGTTTCCGATCCCCGTTTGTTCTCGATATTTAGCCTCAAGAGCAAGAAGTGAATCCTTGGCGTTAAGACTTAGCTTTGCAAGTTTATCTCTTTGCTTGTGGCATCCTTCTCGTATGAGGTTTCCTTTATCAAGAGAGCATCCTACTTCGTCGTTAATCGTTTTTTCAATTTCGCTGGCGAGGACTGAAAGTTTATCGTTATCGAATTTTTGATTTAAAAAACGTTTCAGAGGAAGCAGTTTCTCCAATTCAATATATGCCTTATAGGCAGCTGCCAAATTAATCATGTCAGCACTATTAATTTTCCCGGTGGAAGCCTTAGCTAAGATTCTTTCAATATCTCGAATATCAAAGAGTATTTCACGAATGGAAGAGAGCTTTTCAGGTTTTGCAGTAAATCTCTCAACCACATCAAATCTCTCTTCGATGAGCTTTTGATCTCTAAGAGGTTTTTGAAAAACCGAACGTAATTTTCGAGCTCCCATTGCGGTACGAGTACGATCCATAAAACCTAGCAGTGAGTTTTTGTAGCTCTCTTTGGTTTTTGGGAAAATTTCCAACCCCACAAGAGTCGGATACGTGATCTTCATCTCGCTTTGTTGGTTCACTAATTGAAAGGGTCTGAAGTGAGAGATTTTATCAAAGGCTTGAGTGGAGCAAATATAATAAGAGAGAGCTCCTATAGGTTTTATCAATCCGGTGTGAGCTTTTATAATTTCATCTTTCTTATAAGCAGGAATTAATTTTTCAATATAAAGCGAAGTATATTTTTCATCAAAGTATTCCTCAGACAAATGAGTCACTAATAGATTATCTTGCTCTATAAGAGCCTGAAGCGAAGCTCTATTTTCCCATTGACCTAAAAACGCCAACATCTCTTTTGGTTGATAGATTTGAATCTTCTCAGCAACTTCCTCAGCACTTGAAAGTTCCATTCCAAAAAATTCTCCCGTTGTAAAATCTATAAAGACGAGAAAAAACTGATTCTTTCTTTGTTCAAAGGCGCAAGCAATAAAATGATTATTATGTGATTCACTTCGATCAAGATCGAATGGCATCCCTGGACTTACGACTTGGGTTACGGCGCGCTTGACGATTCCTTTAGCTGCTTTTGGATCTTCAACTTGCTCACAAATGGCAACTTTCTTTCCTTGAGAAGTTAGGCGATCTACATAAGCATTTGCCGCATGATGTGGGATTCCGGCCATAGGAATTTTATGTTCACCTAGTTTTCCTCTATGAGTTTGTGAAATATTTAAAAGCTTGGAAGTTTCGATGGCATCTTCAAAAAAGACCTCGTAAAAATCACCCATGCGAAACATAAGGATCATATCGCGATATTGCTTTTTGATTTCATAATACTGCTCCATCATTGGAGTCAGTTTCACGCCCTCTCGGACGATTTCCTCAAGTGTTAAGCCATCGGAATTATTAGACATAAACTATCCCTGTCGATCTTGTGTGCTATTGAAAAGATAGCATAGCCTGAGAAAAATAGTCAAAGAACAGGCAGTAAATATTCTCTTTATTTAAACTTAAAGCTTTGAAATAATTAGTGGCGAAGCTTTTGAAAAATTAAGGTTATTAGTTTGTACAATAAAAAGAATTTAGCTGTTATTGCCCTTTTTAACGTGATTTTTTTCGCTGTTCTCTACACCGCACTAACAGCAAGACGTGATGTGATAAACTCTCAGCAAATTAGTGAAGAGCAAAAAGTTGAAAGTTCTTATTTTAAGGGTGTCCACTATTTTAAAATAAAGAAACAAAATCCAGAGGCTGAGCTTAAGGCCAGTTTTTTAGATATTCGCGAGAACGAGTTTCTAGCCTTTATAGAGCCCAATGGTGTTCTAATAGAGGACGATCGAAGAATTCAATATACGGCTGATTCGGGAAATCTAGATACGAAAACGAAAAAGCTTGAACTGAAAGGCCGAGTGAAAATCAGAGATGAGGATTCTCGCTACGAGAGTGAAATGTTTAATTACGATGGTACCAATGACGTAATGATTGCCAGAGAAAATGTAAAGTCGTTCATTAAAGATGAAACCACTCTTGATACCTTGGAAATAGAATCCCAAAAAATGATCTCTTGGCTTAAAACTAAGCGTGTCGAGATGTCTGGAGGGGTAAAGGGTGAAGTGAAGCGAAAAAGGCAGTATGAGGGGAAACTCTTCTTTCAATCAGAGGATATGACCCTAAACCAGCAAGAATCCTACGTGAAGCTCGATAAGTCTGTGAAAATACGTCAAAATAAAATGAATTTAAGTGCTGGAAATGCGGAAATTTTCCTCGAAAACTTTAATAAAAAGCTCAAGTATTACGCGCTTTATGACGATGTGAGACTAGAGGAAAAACTTCGGTTAGATTCCGGGGTTTACCAGAAAAGACGAGCTTTTGCAGAAAAGCTTGAAGCGCACCAAGGAACGGGTAAACTAATTTTAACGGGAGCTCCGCGGGTTGAACAAGGTAGTGATATCATAAAAGGATATCAGATTACTTTAAGACAAGCGGTTGAGATGATCGAAGTAGATGATTCGCAATCAAGCTTCAAGTTAAAAAGGGATGAATAAGAAATGGAAACATCAACGTTTCAAGCCTCAGAGCTCAAGAAAATATACGGAAGTCGTACCGTCGTAAAAAATGTAAGTATCGACGTTACATCCGGAGAAGTTGTAGGTCTACTAGGGCCAAACGGAGCTGGGAAGACGACTTCATTCTACATGATGGTAGGTCTGGTAAGAGTTGATCACGGAAAGATTGAATTAAACGGAGAAGATGTGACAAAAATGCCGTTACACGAAAGAGCGAAAAAAGGGGTGGGTTATCTTCCTCAAGAAGCTTCGGTTTTTCGTGAGTTAACGGTGGAAGAAAATATTTATGCGATCTTAGAGATTAGGAATATTTTTAAGAACGAAAAAAAGAATCTCCTGGAGAGGTTAATCAAAGACTTTGGACTCAATCATATTAGAAAGTCTAAGGGACGTGAACTCTCTGGTGGTGAAAGGAGACGAGTTGAAATTGCTCGTTGTCTGGCCCTAGAGCCGCGCTTTGTTTTGCTGGATGAACCTTTTGCAGGTGTTGATCCTTTAGCCGTGAGTGATATTCAAAAAATCATTCGCGATCTTAAGCAGCGAAATATCGGCGTTCTCATCACGGATCACAATGTAAGAGAGACTCTCGGTATTGTTGATCGAGCTTTTATAATGAGTGCAGGAGAATTATTAGTGAGTGGAACACCAGCTGAGATTGTTGAATCTGAAACAGCCAGGAAGTTCTATCTCGGAGAAGAATTTAAACTTTAGAAAGTCTGACGGCATAGGCTTAGATCAAACAGATCACTAATAGAAAACATGGATGGGAATTTTACGGAGTAAAATATGGCTCAAAAGATGTCATTAAATCTGAAGCAATCCCAAAGCTTAATGATGACGCCGCAATTGCAGCAGGCGATTAAGCTACTGACCTTAACTCACTTGGAAATGACCAATGTGATCGCAAAAGAGATGGTAGAAAATCCCATGCTCGAAGAAATGGGAGGTGAGTCTAGTCGCGAAGAGGTGATGGCCAACAACAAAGAGACTCAGGAGAAAAGCTCTGATGATTTCTCTGGCCCGGATATTATAGATAACTCAAAAGATAATTTTGAATGGGATAAGTACGTTGATTCTTTCAACAGTACATCAAGCACACCCCACACCAAAGAAATTAAGACAAAAGACGATGCTCCTAATTATGAGAATATGGTCTCGCGAGGGAAGAACTTGCAAGAGCATCTTGAATGGCAACTTAAAATGGAGCATCTTACAGAGGAAGAGTGGAAATTTGCCAACTTGATTATTCATAATTTAAACGATGAAGGTTATCTCGAAGAAAATATTGAAGAGCTTATGGGACAAGTTGAGCTTAATCGTGACGATGCTCTTGAGCTTTTATCAATGATTCAAAACTTAGATCCTGTAGGATGTGCAAGTTCGAGTCTTCAAGAGTGTTTAATGGTTCAAGCTAAAGCCTTAGAAGCTCCGGTTCCTTTAGTCAATCTCCTCATCAAAAATCACTTAGATGATTTGATTAAAAAAGATTATAAAGCGATTGAAAAAGCTCTTGGTGTAGAAATTGAAATGGTAAAAGATGCTGAAATGATTCTTCACTCTTTCAATCCGAAACCAGGAAGACTTATCAGTCCTGAAGAAACTCAATATGTTGTTCCTGATGTTTATATCAAGGAGATTGGTGGAGAGTTTCAAGTTCGACTCAATGATGAAGGGGTCCCTCGTCTTAAGGTTTCTACTTTATATAAAAACCTGATTAAAAAAGGTAAAGCAGCTGGTGAAGATACTGAAGCTTCAGACTATATTCAGGACAAACTAAGAGCTGCAGTATGGTTAATAAAATCTATTGAGAATAGACAAAAGACAATTGAAAAAGTTGCCAATGCAATCGTGAGAAATCAACCAGAGTTTTTTAAGAAGGGTGCCTCTGCTCTTAAGCCAATGATCCTAAAAGATATCGCCAATGAAATTGGTGTTTCTGAATCAACTGTTTCTAGGGTGACTAAAGGAAAGTATATGTACACTCCTCTTGGGACCTTTGAATTGAAGTACTTCTTCAATGCAGGGATTGGCGGGAAGAATGGTGGAATTGATATTGCCTCTGAATCGCTAAAGTTAAAGATCAAAGAGTTAATTGATAACGAAGATAAGAAGCGTCCATTATCGGACCAAAAAATTGCGGATCTCTTAAGTCGGTCGGATATTAAAGTGGCACGTAGAACAGTAGCTAAGTATCGGGAATCAATGAATCTTCTTCCTTCTTCAAAACGTAAGGAAAAATGACATTAAATTGACAAAAAATAGTCACATGAATCTCCATTATCGTCGATAATGGAGATCCAACTTTTAAAAAAAAGAGGCAAAATTTATGAAGATTGTTAGCTCATTTAAACATTTAGATCACACACCTGCACTAGATGACAAAATCAAAAGTAAATCTCAAAAACTTAAAAAGTATTTTGAAGGAAACTTTGAAGTGCATTGGACTTGCTATGTGAGAGATGATGGAGCTCAGTGTGCCGATATTAAACTTCTAGGTCCTAGTTTTGAGTATCATGCTCAAGCGCATTCTGAGAAACTCTATAAGTCATTAGATCTTGCTCTTAATAAAATCGAAAAACAAGTAGGAAAGAGAAAAGATAAATGGAAAAACCATATTTCAAGAAAGCATATGGAGACGGTAAAGGACCAGCAAGTTGCTCAGTCTGAATGGGATGAGGAATTCTGGGAAGGCAAAGATATAGATAAAGACATTGCTTAAAATAAGAAGCCCGGAGATTCCGGGCTTTTTTTTTTATCTTGCCATCAATGGCATGTCTAAGGATTCAACTTCCATATTGTTTCCGCTGGTCATAATTTCTAAGGCAGAGGAATTTGAGTCAATTCTTGTTAGCTCCTCGCATTCACTAGCAGAGCCTAGCTTCTGATAAAAATCTTGCTTATGGCCTAATACGGTTTGAGCGACTAAATCTTTTTGAAAAGTACTCATCTGTAAGACTTTCTTTTCAGAACTAACTCCTCGAAAGGTCTCGAGTGGACTTTTACAAGTGAAAATTGCGGAATATTTTAGATCATCACTCAGCATATGTGTGGCTTTATGTGCAATTTCTTTACAGAATAATGGTGAGCCGAATGGCGAGGCGGTATAGATAATATCGCAAGAGTTAATATCGCCTGCACAATGTTCAGAAAAAAAACTAAGTGAATAGGAACACTCATGTTTTTGAGTGGAAATATCTACATAATGGGTAAACTTCAATGTCATTTCCTCAGCATGAGCAAAACCCAATGTGATCGTTAAAGCGAGAACAACGGCTAAAGCATTTGCCTGCATGATAATCTCCTTAATAAAATTCTAATGAAAGTAGTTTAGAGGAGATTGGGAAAGGACGGGAGTCTTATTGTAGAAATTCCCGTCCCTGTTTTAATCTTTGACAGTTTTATTTGAATTGATTTTCGAACATGATATCTTTTAATTCTTTTCTATCATTTTTTTCTTCTCGTTTTTGAAGCTTTTCCGGGAGCTCTTTTTTATCCGCTCTTTTTCCCAAGGCAAAACCACAAATAACGGTGTACTCACTTTGATCGATTTTAAAATGATCGTAGACTTCATCCTTTTTTATTCCTCCCATCGCGTGAGTATAGAGATTAAATTCTCTAGCCTGCATCGTCATTGACATCCATGCAGCTCCGGTATCGAATTGGGAGTAAAAGTTTTTCTCGCCATCATCATTCACTTTCCTACAGATAATGAAGCCTAGGGCCGAAGCATTTTCCGCCCATACTTTATTCATAGGTAGTAAAAGGTTTGAAAACTTCTCAAAATTTTCTTCGTCCTGGGATTTTGTGTAAATGAATCTCCATGGCTGGATATTAAAACAAGAAGGAGTCCATCTCGCCGCTTCGAATATGGCTTTTAATTTTCTATCCGAAATCTCGAATTTTGAATCAAATGATCTCGGAGACCATCGCTCAATAAATCTATCAGCTACAGAAGCTTGTTTTGTTCGTTCCATAATTACCTCCTTTATACAGATTAAACTAGAAGGCGAGAAATTTCGGCTAGTTTGGTTTAAGAGTTTGTTTAGATATCTATACATGTAATTTTGATATTAATAATGTCTAAAATATGAACAAACCTGTAATTTTGATCAAGTTTATAACAGCCTAAGCCTTTGTTTTCTTGAAATACTCTTGGCATTTTCCTTGCACCTAAACAGACATACTTTATCAATGGGGAGATAATTATGAAGAAACTATTTGTACTAGGTTTATCGCTTTCAACACTTTCAGTATTTGCACAAGAAAGAACACCGACAGAATATATAGAACCAAATGTTACGGAAACTCCTGGTTTAGGATTAATTCTCAACGATGATATGTCGAATCTTGACCGCTCAGTCATGTGTGTAAATGGACTCGAATCGGCTCAAATGGTTTCTAGTATGCAAACCATGTATATGAGCACTCACATCCAAAATCTAAGAGGATATGGGGTTCAAAAATTGATGGAAGAGACGCCTAATATAGTGAATTACACAAATTTACTATCAAACTTAGGAGTAGACTTTGATTTTAATCAATCTGGTGCGACTCAAGAAACTAAGGCATTTATTGCGAGTACACCTGAAATAGACATGGTTTTCTCTGCAGACGAGAAAGCGGAATTGAATCGCGAAATAGACTCTGTATCCCGTTTAATCAATCGAAGTATGATGGGCTATGGTGGCTCACCTTACAATATGGGTTATGGAGGATTTAACGGTGGATATCCAGGATCTACTAGTAATCAGTATCCTGCTTGGCAAGGTGAATTGAGCGTCTACTATGACAATAACGAAGAAAATCCTTCTGTAGAGTTACAATACGAAGCACACCTAGGAGACTTTAGAGTCGTTACTGCAAGTGATGTAAGTGCAGACGATTCCTCAGATTATTCACAATTCAATCAAGTTCAACCGACGATTGAAATTGAATCGGCTGACTTGGAAGTGAAAGTATCGATGGGCGGATTTGGTGGAGCTATCTTTGAAGTCATAGACTCAAACTCTGGAGAACAAGTAAAAGTAACGAATAATCCTTATGAAGTTTGTAACTCAATTAACCAAAGACAAAGGTTAGAGGTTGTCGTGGCTCAAACATCTGAAGCAGAACTTGAAGAAGAGGTTTCAACAGTTGAGGTAGAAGACGATGCAGCATCACCCGGAATGACGGCTCAAGCACAATAAAAGAGAAGATGGCAAAAGAAGATATAAACGGACCCAGAGAATTTTCTGGGTCTTTTTTTGTCTAAAGTTTTGACACAAGGATAAATCTTTCATCGGGAGATGAATCTACAATAAGTAAAAGGCATACTGAGATGAAAGGAAATACTTATGAAAATAATGATGACACTAGCAATGACTATTTTTTCACTTTCTTCTTTTGCCAACGATTGTTCTGATATTAATAATCTAGGCCAGAGATTTGACTGCGTAATCGATAATAACCAGGCATTGGTTAATACTATTTCGCATTCAAAGCCTCGTCGAACAATGGTAGAAATGTTGAGAGATTGTAGTTATAAAATGAATCAAGCTTCTTTGAAAACCAGTGGATCAGGATGTAGCTATCACTCACCGTGTATACTTCTAAGTCTATCGGGGGTTCCAAGAGCCGAGACAAGTAATGACACTTATAAAAACGTTATTGTTGAAGGATTTAAACTAAAGTTTCAGCCCTATCGACTGACTTGTGAGTAGAAAAAACGCAGGATTTACTCTTAGACAAAAAATAACCTGAATTGACCGTAATATAATAGAGCCTTATATTGAATTATGAGGCTCTTTCATAAAAATGATCTCCTAAAATTAGAAAGTCGCTATCGCGCAAACTTTATCAACTCCCTTTGTGGCTTTAAGGCCCTTCAATTAGTGGGAACCAAGAGTTCTGAAGGACAGCCTAATTTATCCCTCATAAATTCGGCTATACATTTGGGAGCAAATCCACCACTTATGGGCTATATCCAAAGACCGCATACTGTTGAAAAACATACCTTTGAAAATATCCTTACTACCAAAATATACACCTTCTCAAATGTTTTGAATGAATACAAAGTAGAGGCCCATCAGACTTCAGCTAAATATCCTCGAGAAGTTAGTGAGTTTGAAGCTTGCGGGCTAGAGATGGCGATGACAGAAAGTGGTATGCCTTATGTGAAAGCGGCTAGTCTCGTAATGGAGCTGGAACTAAAGTCTCACTATGAGATTAAAGAAAACGGGACCATATTAGTTGTTGGAGAAATTCAAAACATTCTTCTTGATGATAAGTTTATCTTTGACGATGGTACCGTAAATATATCCGCATTAGGGAGCTTAGCTGGCGTGGGCCTAACAGGTTATGCCAAAGTAGATGAAATAGTTCGCTATGGATACGCCAAGCCGAATGAGAAAGTTAAAAAACTATGACAAATTTTGCATTTATCATTCATCTCCTTGCTACTGCAATGATGGTGGGAGTGATTTGGATCGTACAAATTGTCCATTACCCAGCTTTTGAATTTGTAGAAGAGAAAAAGTTTCGAGACTTCGCTTTGTTTCATCAACAAAAAATAACCTATATCGTTGGACCTATTATGCTCATTGAATTTATGACGGGGCTTTATTTACTGCCACAGTTGAATTTGATTTTTAGTGCTTCCATGGTGTTATTAGTTGGTATTTGGCTGGTGACCTTCTTTTTTAGTGTTAAGGAGCATAATACTTTACTTTCGGGTAGAGACGAGCAAAGTATTAAAAGGCTGATAAAGAGTAATTGGCTTCGAACACTGCTATGGAGCACACGATTAGTAATCTTAACCTTTTTGTTCCTAGTAAATCTAAATTTTGTCTAGGATTTTTGATGGGAATTGACCAAGCATTGGTGCATAACTAAAACTCCGCAAGGGATTGTCTTTGTTTCATTGACCAATGATTCATGAGTATTGTGTGTTTGTATCCCTTGCGGAAAACTTCAATAAAAAATTTAAAGGACATTTTATGGAGCTACTTGAAATTAAAAAACTTCTCCACCATAGAGAGCCGTATTTGATGGTGGACAAAGTAATTGAGGTTTCAAGTGAGCTTATTCACACTCAAAAGGATATGGGTGAACACCCCATAATAGAAGGCCATTTTCCGGGAGCCCCAATTGTCCCGGGAGCTATGCTGCAAGAAATGTGTACTCAGGCCGCAGGAGTCTTGATTACAAGGTATCATGCTCCAGTGGAGGACTATGACTCGGAAAAGACAAAAGGCTATGCATTAGGCGTATTGAGAGAGGTTAAATCTGCGAAATTTCTTGGAATGACCAGGCCTGATAAGATCATTGATATAAAAGTAAGATTAGAGAAAATTGCACGAACTCGTTTTGATTTTTATGGAGAAATTTATCAAGATGAAAGATGCTCTGCGAAAATAAACTTCCAACTGGTTAATATTCCTGGTGAGCTATTGTAAGTTTGTTAGGATTGTGTTAAGATGGCGTTAGAGTTTAATCAGGAGGATTTTATGGAATTAATCAGCAAAGTAAGAGTTTTCTCATTTTTTGCATTAGTTTGTATCTTTTATTACGCACAAGCTTAATCTAAATTTAAATCAGAATATGCGGACCCCGTTGTGGGTTCGCTTTCTATTTCAATCTGTCCCAAATAACTTCTCAATCTATTAATAATTCCGCTGAAGGGGTTCCCCGTATTTTCTTCTCTTTGATTTATTCCTAGAGCACGTTCAATTGAAGCAACAAACTCTTGATAAGCTCCTTCGGCCTCATTACCAAGCTTTTTAATAATATACCTATCACCTTCGCGAGTGATTTGAACTTGATATTGAGGATTATCTTTATGAGTTATCGTAATGGTTTTGGGATTAGACTCTAAAAGATCAAGTAGCTCTTGAGCATCTTCTGGGTCACTTGTGAGTGCCGCCTCAAGATCCTGATCAAATGCGCCTGAAGTTAAAAGTTCTGGGATTTCAGTGGCTAGAGTGTTGTTTCCAAAGCCTGAAATTCCAATAGGAGAGGGGCGAGAGCTCGCAGGTCTTCTAGCAGCTTCTCTTTGTTCATTAATTTCATTTAAAGCGGCATTCATTTGTTCATCGCGAGTTAAGTCGCGAGTTGTATTGTCTAACCAAGTCGGATCCTCAGTTCTACCATTTATAGGTGAGTTGAAAGAATTATTTGCGGCAAGAACATCGTCTGAACTTGTACTCACTCTATCAGGTATCGTTACTCCAGGTGTCAGACTCTCTAATCTTCTTTGCCTGCGTCTCACGGGATCTGTTTCGGTAATAGCCGCGTCTGATCTTTCAAGCCGATCTCGCACGCGATCAAAAAGATCCTGAGTCCGCCTCTGTCTTTCAGCTTCAGCGGTGCTATCTGTTCCTGCTGAACTTGGGGAAGAATTGAAAGCAGCGTTTTCTTCTGGACCTCCAGAATTGAAACTTCCTGGCACAAAACCTGCAGTTCTACCTCCCGGGGCTCCACCAGTTCCACTTCCACCAGAAGATCTGCTGGAAACACTCGCCCTCCCTCTTGTAGCAGGCTCTCCTCCTCCATCAGTTGGGGTTGGTGTTTCGCTTGTAGCTGTTAGTGCAGAAGGAGTGGTTGGTTGTTCGTCTGCTCCTATAAAATAATCATAAACCCTCATCTGTTCACCAGCTCTTAAAAACTCACCAGCTTTCAGATGAGATAATCTGGATTCAACTTGTATTTCTACCTCTGATTCCGTCAGTTCTTCGTTAGAACTTAGAAGTTCCACTCTTAATTGTTCTTTTAAAATATTTCTTCCTGGAAGAAGTTTTCCGTATAAAGTTTCTAACATGATACATTCATATGACATTGGAGAGGCTACTTGCCCTTCACTAAGTTCAGGATTACATTCAGCTATTCTCGCTTCAAGAGCTTCCCATTTCTCTGCGGGGGGAGGAAGGTATGGGCAGAGTAGAGCTTTGTCTTCGTTTAGACTTCGAGTGGCATCGCCCTCTGCAGAGTAGGTGTCGAGCGTCTCTTGAGCGCCATAAGTCGGAAAGTAACTATAAGTTTCAGATTCAATTTCACCGTATTCGCTTCCGTTACTGTTACAAAATTGTTCTGAAATTGATTTATGTTTAAAATAATTTATATTCTCTAAAGTCACTCCACTATTTTCGGGGATCATGGATGAAATAATAGTTTTGAACTCACTAAAATCCGGAGGAGTGAACGAGGTATTGTTTTGAGTACAAAAAAGCCTGGTTATCTGAGCTTTTAAATTCTCACAATGTCCGATAGTCCTTTCTGTAAAGACTCGATTAATAGATTGGGAAAACGAGTCGACCTCTATAGCCTCATCACTTTTCATAGCATTGTATAATTCAGGATTGTGTAATAATTCCCTCATAACTGGGTGCTGTTTAAGAGTCATTTGAAAGCTGTTATAACTGTTCATTAGTTCGGGGTTTGAGCTTAGGCTTATAACAAACATCGGATCTTGCATGAGCTCTTGAAAATTTTGTTTTGAATTTCTGACCTCAGATGGAGCACTCTGAATAATTCTTTGAAGTATTTGTGCCACCATGGGAGAAGCTGATGATCTGATATCCAGAATTTCAGAAAATGACATTCCTACATCATTATCACCACATGACTCTGTTTTATCTTCAATCAAGGAGCCTGCTCTATTTTTAGCTGTAGAGTAAAATGTACTTGCGGTTTTTTGAATATACTCAGCTGGAAGTATTGTGTTATCACCAGGGCAGGTTAGATTTTGCAAATCATTTTCTAAAAGCTGTCGACAGGTTTGTCCAGCTTCTTTATTTTCAACAAACATATCACCATTCATAACGGCCATTCTATTTGCTAATACATCGATAGAGTTATCTATTTTACCTCTAAGTTTTGATGCTGCTCTTACTTGAAATCGATCTAGATCAGATTGCTCAGGGGCAAAGTCAAATTTTTCACCCTCTTCTCTGATGCAGTTACAATAGGAGTCTCTTCTTGAAATGTTTTGATTATCTCCAGTTGCATAATTGTTAATCAGTAATGATCCGGACACATCAGAGCTAAAACAGTTTGTTGGATTTAGTCCCAAAATTTCGGATGGCACTAAAGGAGAATTTATATCCCTGAATTCACAAGCCTGAACCTGTCCTAAACAAAAGAATATAAGAATAAATAAAACTTTCATCAAGTATTTAGAATCTCCATACCCGTTTTAGCTCCCATAAATTCAACTAAAAAACTGCGCAGTCGTCTGACCTCTTGCACATCATAGAGTTGATCCGCTTGAGGATCTTGTAAGATTGTATCTATATAATCTACTATGGTTTCCGGTTGACCGTTTCGAAACTCCACAGCATTCACATTGATGTCTCTATCTGCGAGAAAATAATCGAAATAAAAAGTTGTTGTATTTCTCATTTCAACAACTCTTTTTAGGATATGCTGAGGATTCTCGTAGCCTTGAACTTCACTCCTACAAATCATTTGTTCATGATGCTCATTCCAAAACTCTCTCATTTGAGCCCGATAATTAGGAGTTGTATTTTTATCAATCCCAAGGTGATTAAGAATAATGAGTTCAAATGCTTCGTGAACTGGGCCTACTCCTGTAGAGTCATACAAAACCATAGCATTGCAAATTTGATCTGCCAGATCTGAGATCGTCGGATCAATCGCTGCTGCAAGTTCCTCAACTCCGGTAGTATTAGAAGGCATTCCTCGAAATTCATGGCCACAATTAATACAACCATCATCAGACATTTGAGCAAAACTGTTCAAAGCTATTATGAGAAGGGCGATAGACAAACAAACTTTCTTCACCTGCATTTTCCAATCCTTTGTTTAAAAAAACGAAAGTAAAATTATTCAGCTTTGTATAAATATCGGCGGGTTAGGAAAGAAGCTTTAAATAAATCCTCTTTTTTTAGGAAAATTGATCAATTCGCTTGGGCTGAATTGATCTAATCCAGCTCTTGGACTGAATTTCATTTGGATTGGCAGATGTGGTGATGTGGATCTCAGAAAATCCTCGATTATAGATTTTTTCTGATTCTATCTCACCTCTAAGTCCATCGCCGAGATGGCAATCGATGAAGACTTGGGTTGTCGGTGGAAAATTCTCTGCTTTTTGTAGAAACTCCTGCACCGAAGAAAAGCAAGTTAGCTTGGAAGGGGAGTCACTAAAATGAAGCTTCCACATTTTATGGATTATCTTATCGTCATCTATGAGAACAATCTCTGGTGCAAATTCCACAGAACCTCTTAATTTCTCGCAGGAATGGTCACTCTATTATAACCCTCAAATGCATTTTCCCAGCTCGGAAAGGCACTGCCGATATAAAGGTTTCCGTCCTCAGCACGTCGAATTTGAATCGCCACAGTTACACCAGACTCTGGCAGCGTGTAATCAAAAGTCCTAGTATTAGTCGTAGGATTTGCTCTAAAGAAATCATCAATGTCAGCTCTTCTACTCCTGAAAGTTCTTCTTGCCGCTGACTCTATATCATCCGGTCCCCAAGCGGGTGGAAAAAGCGTTTTTAAAACGTACCTTTCTTCATCAATAGTTATAGCACGATTAAAGCGACGAGCTTCCCTAAATTGATCTCCACCTTTTTGAAGATCTCCCACGGGAACAATAACTGCTTGTACGCCAGTATCAGGATCTACGTCAATGAATCGAGGCTGAATATTTCCAGAGTCATCTAAATACCTGCCTCTTAATTGCGGTCTATTCTCAATAAAATTTTCAAGGCCATGTCTAGTGTGCATCCCATTGATTAATCTTCCTCCATTTTCACCAGCTTCATCTCTTAGGGTTCCTGTAAATGTATGCCTGGCATCGAAGGTGATATCTGTATGATCTGAGTAGTTATTTGCCGTTCGTAATGTGGTTCCTTGGTAGGCTGAATCTGAAAAATCCTCA
>CEQY01201703.1_pt1 | contig 17780 bp, 15 predicted proteins | sample 361391 | NCBI WGS metagenome assembly CEQY01 (sample SAMEA2621075, study PRJEB7988) | marine metagenome | isolation source: saline water (ENVO:00002010), including | reverse complement strand
TAATGGAACTGTAAATCATAATGGAACTGTAAATCATAATGGAACTGGAAATCATAATGGAAATGGAAATCATCATGATGGAAATGGAAATCATCATGATGGAACTGTAAAATCAACTGCTGCTTCTATAACAGCAGCAGCAGCAGCAGCAAAAGCAACAGCAGATGCAGCAGCAAAAGCAGATGCTGCATCAAAAGCACATGCAAAAGCAACAGCAGATGCAGCAACAAAAGCAGCAGCAGCAGCAAAAGTAACAGCAGATGCAGCAGCAAATGCACATGCAAAAACAACAGCAGATGCAACAGCAAAAGCAGCAGCAGCAAACGCACATGCAAAAACAACAGCAGATGCAGCAGCAAAAGCAGCAGCAGCAGCAAAAGCAACAGCAGATGCAGCAGCAAAAACAAACGCAGCAGCAAAAGCAACAGATGCAGCAGCAAAAACAGCAAAAGTAACCCCTGTAAAGGATCCTAGTTGTAGTATGCATGATTGGAATAAGGATAAAATAATAAATAATGAAGATAGTTTACTTCAAATGGCAGCATATGGAGCTAATTGTACTACATATCCAGAAAGATGTTTGCCTGGTAATAAACAAATTGGATTACCAGAAAAATTAGCACTATTAGGTTGTTTTGGTGAAACAATTTAATATAAATAATAAAATATAAATATTTAATATAAATATATAAAATCTTATTATAAATAATGTGTAATTTAAATTTATTTAATTTTCTTGAGACCCTTGTATATTTTGTTTTTCTACCGGGGTTATTCTATTTAATATATTATGTTGTTTTTTTTGTTCGTGACCTATATAACATATTAGAGTACATAATAGTAGTATAATACTTCCATATATTATATATAAAATATATTCTAATTCCATTATATATTAATATTAGGTTTCAGTTTTAGTTTCAGTAATTTCAGCAATTTCTATTCTATTTCTTCGTTTGCTTCTATTTGTAATTATTAATAATGCAAAAACTATAAAAAGTATAGTAGTATAATAACTACTTAAGATTGTTATAATTGTAGTATCGTTCTCTTCTGACATTTTTTTATAAAATTGTAATATTATATATTATTATTATTAATAAATAATTATTCAATTTTTATATATTAACTGAATAAATTTTTATATTATCTCCAATTTTTATTTTATTTGTAATTTTAAATTCAAGATTATTTAATCCATTATTTTTCCAATTTTTTATATCGTTTAAGATTAATTGTTTTTTATTAATCTTATCTTTATCTGTTTCTTCTGCTTGTTTATGTTTCATTTCAATAACAGAACCTTTATTTGGCGCATATATATTTTTAACTATTGTTGCCATTCTATTATATAAAGCATCATCTTCACCACCCCAACCCCAAAAATTATTTGGAAAACCATTAATATTTAATACTTGTTTTTTTGAAATTGAAGTAATACCTCCAAAAAAAGCATAAGCAGTATATTTATCTTTCCATACTCTTGCAATATGAATAGGTATATTTGGATAAGTTGAATAATATTTTAACAAATTATTATCTGGTAATAAATCTACATCATGAAATATATAATGTTCTATATTTTTAGCTAATTTTATACCTACATTTAATAATTTACCTCTATTAAATTTTTGTTCTTTATTATTTTGTTCTATAATTAAAATTTTAGTATTATTAAAATTTTTTTTAGCAAAATTAATAAATTCTTCTAATTGTTTTTTTCTAACATTATCTTCATCATTTCTATAAGGAATTATAATTGCATATTTATTTGTTTCTGGTTTGCTATCTATAAATTTTACTTCTAATATTTTTCTACTTTTTTTATATAATTTATATTGTTTAAATATATTCATTTGTTATATACCTAGATAATAAAAAAATACATTTAATAAATTAAAGTTATAATTATTATAAATACTAAATAATGAAAATAAATCCAGATAATCCTTGTAATGAATATAAAACAGCATATTTATATGAAAAAAAAATAAAAAAATATATGATATGTTATATTATTTTTTTAATGATAATTTGTTGCAGTATTCTTAGTTTAATTTATTTTACTAATAAAAATTGAAATAATAATATATATAAAACTAAATAAATTTAGTAATATAGTTAAACGTTTGCTTTTGTATTAGAAACAGTGATGTCAGATGAGCTAGATATTAATGGTCTAAAAGAATTGTTAACACTTATATACGATAAAGCACTAGAAATAACATGGGAAGGTGATGATGGTCTTCACTGGTGGAGAACACTAAAACCACATTTATATGATACGCCTATTGAAGGATTAGAATGGAGATATCATTCTGTAAAACTTACAAATTCATGTTATGCAAAATTCATAGGTACTAATAATGTTACAGATATTATGGCTCTTCCAAATACAATCCCAACTCATTTTTTACGCCAGCAGGTAAATATTCCTGTTAATAGCCCTTTATCACTTCGTAAATTATGTCAGCTATATTGGAATTTTGGAATGTGGCATTCCTATATTTCTGAGAATCTAGAATGTCCTGATTTTAACATATATATTCAGGTACAAGCAAATGTAAAAGAACAAATAATTACTAATCTTAAAAATATGGATTATAAAGAAGAAATTTCAGATATTAAAAATGTAATGAAGGAGTATCAAGTACTTGTATTAGAAGAACAACAAATACATAGTAATTTATGTGATAAGTTTATAATGATATGTAAGAATAATAGGTCTTTCTTTTTTCATATCATGTTCTTACTTCTTGTGTGGTTCATGATTAGGGAGTATGATTATGTTAATTGTATAACATTAGCATAAAATTGAAATTTTAACTAAATATTTAATTTATTAATATATTTTACATAATAATTTGATTAAAACAAAATGAGTGATTCAGAATCTTGTCTGCCAAAAAAGTGTAGATATTATTCATGTGTTTGTTGTCTTATATGTAGTATTTTAGTTTTTATAGCTGTTTTAATATTTTATATATATATTCAAGATTATAATATGCTACCACCTACAATTGGTTATCCTGAAGAAAATACAGAGAATCATACATTCGGACATTGTTATTTATATGATAATTGCGAAGTAAATAATGGAACATTAGTTGCTTTTAAAAAATATAAATTACCAACACAATATAAAACGGATGTAGATGGGTCTAATTGTCCGACTTATCAGGTTGAGACCTCTATACCTACTTATTATTATATGAAAAATGAATGTACAGATTTAGGATATGGTTGTTGCACACTTCCAATAGATACAATTTGTGAAATTAGAACACATTTTATTTATAGGACTAGTATATCTAGGGCTAGTTGGTTGTATGAAAGACAACATAAAAATTATCAACCACGATATTTGGATATACCAAAAGAAGATATAAATGGAACAAACTGTCCTGTATTTGAAAAATTAGAAGAAGTTCCACTATGGAAAAGTAGTGAAATAGTAAGAAATGCTAGATTATTTTTAGATATAATTGGATTATATATTATTATATATATTATGTGTTTCTGTTGTTGTTATATGATAGATAACAATAAAGATTATTCACAGATTAATCCTTAACAAAAATTTAAAAAATTGAAATTTATTTATTATAATTATAATAAATATAAATAATAACTTTAACTACAACTGTTTGATTTATACTCAAACATGTTACCAAGTGCTAAAGCACGGATTTTGAGAGACTATAAGGAATTATGTAAAAATCCTTTGCCAAATATTAGAGTACAACCTACCGAAAATATTCAGCGTTTTCTTATGTCATTTAAACAACCAGAAGATAATGTAAAAGTAAAAGAATCTACTTTTTGGGAGGAAGAATCAGAACCTGAACCAGAATCAGAATTATTAAATTATTATGATGGTATAATTTTTCATGGAGAAATACTTTTTCCAGATAATTATCCATCAAATCCTCCAAGAATAAAATTAAAAACATATATACCCCATCCAAATATTGATAGAGATATTGATTATAATGTAGATATTCGAGAAAAAGGTATTTTTATTTGTTTAAATATGCTTAGATTAGATATGAATTCTAGTTATGGTGGTTGGTCAAGTGCTTATACACTTGAAACACTCTTAGTAAATTTAGTATCATTTATCTTTGATAATAATATAGCCCAAGATTATGGTTCGAGTTCTAATTCTGTAACTGATACTAAATTAATTAATAAAGCTCGTATAGATGCGTTAGAATTTCATCGAGAATATCAAGGTAAATATGATACATTTCCTGTATTTGATGAAGTAATTAAAATATATCAAAAAAATAGTTCAGAAGATTTATTTACTGATATACCAGATGAAGTTCTATGTATTATTTTTTATAATTGTGATTTTAAAGAAATTTATAGTTTATCAAGAACTTGCAAAGTTTTTAATAAATTAATACAATCTAAACATATTATGTATCAAAAAGAATTAGTATGCTTTCATAGTAAAAAACATTTTACGGAAACAAATTTAGGAATTGGTATAAATAGAGAAAACTCTAAAAATAATCAATTTAACTTAGCTGCTGATATGGATCTATTATCTAAAGAAGCTTTTACCGTTGATAAAGTTACAACTGGTGTTTGGAGAAATAAATTTGATTTTTGGATTCCAGTTCTCTTTGATGAAGATGACTGCGATAAGTCATTAAAAGATTTAGAATTATCAATATTTAAATTGGATTATTCTCTTTACTTCAATGGACAGCCAAATCAAAAGTTTAATCCACTAACTGTTTTAAATATAATACCAAAATTAATTAATAATACAGTTACAAAATTAATGAATGAGAGGGATTATTATTATCCTCTGACATGTAAAAATTCTGAAAAATTAATGGTAACATTTACAAGATTACAGTATATATTTATGTTTTTAGCAACAAAACATCCAATTATTGTAGAAAAAACTAAAGAAAAGGTAGGATTATTTCGAAAAAATTCTTGTTATAGGAATAAAATAGTTGTTCCTGATTTAGGTGAGTTTTTAACTTATTTATATTTATGTCCTAGTTTAGTATGGAAAGAAATTAAAGATGATTTTTTGAAATCATTTGTAATTGAAAATTTTACTAGACAAGTATTATTTATGGCGAGAAAAAATAGTAGATATCTAAATATGCATAATTCTGATAAATTAAAACATGGTCTTTCATTACAAGAAACTTCATTAAAAATAGTATTATTTCAAGTATTCTTTTTAAATGACATAGTACATAATAATGAATTAACATTAGAAGAAAAAGTTAAAGAATTTCAAAATTCATATGGAAAACCAAAAAAAGGTACAGTAAAGTTATTATATAACTTTGCAAAAGATATTCAACATATTGATTCATGGAATAAATATTTTAAATTATTAAAATTGCCAGTACCTAATAGTCAATCTATTATTAACTTATTAAATAAGGCAATTCAAAGTAGTAAAGATAGAGCATATTATCCAGGAATACCGAAACGTTCTACTTGCAAATATGATATAAATGATAAAAAATATATATATGTAAAAGTCAGTGGTTTTAGTGAATTAGGCCAATATACTTCAAATATCTTACAATTCGATCATTTAGAAATATACGATGATGATAAAATGTATGAAGAAGATTATATTATAGTAGGATTTTCTAATATAGAGTCTGTAACTGCTTTAGCAAATTATTATAATCCCGAGGTCTTAACATATCAAATAAAGAAAAGTTGAAATTATAATTTTATAATTATTAATTTATTTTATTTAATACAATATAACAACAACATGGGTTTCCTTGATTTTATTGAGGATTATGAATTACGCGCATTTGTTGGTTCTATTATGCTAGTAGGTGGATTAGTATGCATGTGGTGGTGTATGTATAAATATGCAGTATGTCAAGAAGAGAAAAATAAAGTAAATGTTGCACCAGTTCGTACATATACTATTAAAAATAATAGAAATGAAATGATAATTATTAACGTATATTAAAAATTGAAATTTTTAATATATATATTTATTTATTATAATTTTTATAATTTATCGTGCCAATCATTTTTACAATGAAGGAAGAAAAAAAGAAAAAAATGCCAGTTAAAAAAGAATATGATATACTTGAAATATGTAATTTAATATGTCCATGTTGCTGTATAATTATTGCTATAATTGTAATAATATTTATAGTTAATTTGATACTTAATAAAGTCGATGATAATAAAAAATTAAATGACCAGGAATATTTAATATCAGAACCACTTGAAAAAAAAGATAATACTATTTTATATTGTAGTGATATGAAACCTTGTAATATGACATGTAGTGAATATTTTAAAGATACTGATGAACATTATACTGATTGTATAGTAACATATACAGTTAATATAGTTATTATTATTATTTGTGTATGTGGGCTAATTATATGTATTCGATTTATGAAAGATATAATTTGTTCGGTAATTGATATGTTATGTTGTAAAAAAGATGAAGTTAGCCATAGTAAATTAGAACAAGATGTTGAAAACCCTTAATAATCTTTAAAAATTGAAATTATAATTTTATAATAACTATTATTAACTATTATTAACACAAATAGTAGCGCTACAATGAAACGTAGTCGTGAAGAAGAATCATGCGTACAACCATCGTCTAAACGATTATCGTCTAAACGATTAGATGTTGGTACTAAATCTGCTGTTATTATTGATGGATACTTATACTATGGAGATTTAGTAGATGATAAACCGAATGGTAATGGAAAAATATTCTATAAAGATAGTACTTTATGGTACGATGGCAATTGGAAAGATGGAAAAAAACACGGTCAAGGTTCATCTTATTCAGGTTCAAATAATACATTATATTATAAAGGTGAATGGGAGAACGATGAGATAAATGGTTATGGTAAAATGTATACAGATGAAGGTAAACTCTTTTACACAGGTGAATTTAAAAATAGTAAATTTCATGGCAACGGTACTTTATGGCAGGGTACAGAATACGGACTACTAAAACAATCAGTACCTTTATATGATGGTGAATGGAAAGATGATATGAGACATGGTAATGGCATAGAATATAATAAGGATGCATATAATAATTTTTTAGATTGGAAAATATATGATGGCAAGTGGGTAGATAATAAAAGACATGGACATGGCAAACAATATAAGCAAATAGAAACAAATACAAAAAATAAAAAAAAAATGATTACTTATTTAACGTATCAGGGTGAGTGGGTAAATGGAAATAGACATGGTCAAGGTATATCTTATATAATATACACAGAAAATAAAGATTTTACTGATATAGTTAATCCTCTAGATGAACGTCATAATGAAATTGAAAAATCATATGAAGGAGAATGGAAAAATGGAAAAGAATATGGAAAGGGCGATGCATATACATTATCATGTACTTATTGTTTTAATTCATCAATATATTTAAGTTATAGGGGTGAATGGGTAAATGGAAAAAGACATGGTCATGGTATATCTTATAAAGAGGAAAGTGAAGAATCTGAAACTGAATGGATTTTAAAAAGTGATCCATCATATGATGGTAAATGGAAAAATGATACATATAATGGTTATGGTACGCTATATGATATTTACATGTCAGAGGATGATAATTATCCCGTGTATGAGGGTGAATGGAAAGATGGTTTGAGACATGGTCATGGTAAATCTTATTATTCCTGGGACGAATATAATGGCAATATAGAATATGAGGGTGATTTTGTAAATGATGTAAGACATGGTAAAGGTAAATCATATTTCCCATCTGATAACATGAAACTAGAATATCAGGGTCTATGGGGAAATGGAAAAAGACATGGACCGGGCAAAGAATATGAGTCAACAACAATTATAAAAGAGCCATTAATATATGATGGTTATTGGATAGATGATAAAAGACATGGACCTGGAAAAGAATATGATTTAACACATGATAGTAAATCATATTGTTTAATATATGATGGTCTATGGAAAAATGGAAAAAAACATGGCAAAGGTACTAAATATTACACTGGAGAAAATAAATCTACTAATACAATATTTTATCATGGTGAATGGGAGAATGACTCTTACCATGGATATGGCACAATATATTATCCAAATAATAAACCAAGATATGAAGGTTATTTTAAAAAAAATAATTATCATGGTCGTGGTAAATTATTTCATGATAACGGCGAAAAAGCATATGAAGGAGAATTTGAATATGGTGACAAAGTAGAGTATGATACTGATATACCAGATGATTTTATTTGTTCGATTACACAAAAAATTATGGAAAAACCAGTCATAACACGTATGGGACAAACATACGAAAAAGAAGCAATTGAAAAATGGTTAGAAAATAATGATACAGACCCAATAACAAATAAAAGTCTTGATAAAAAAGATATTATTCCAAATTTTTTTGCAAAAAAACAAATAGATGATTGGAAGAAACAACATAAAAATTGAAAATTTTAGTTAAATCTTTAATAAAAATTGATATATAAATATTTTATTTATTAATATATATATATTATAGAATTTATTAGTATGAATAGTTCAGAAGGTGTCGAAAAAATATTAAATAACATTGTAGAAGACGTAGTACATGAAAGATTATTATCTGAAGGAAAAAAACAATTCGAAGAAGAAAAAAAACAATTCGAAGAAGAAAAAAAACAATTCGAAAAAGAGAAACAAAAATTTGAAGAAGAAAAACAAAAGTTCGAGAAAGTAAAAACTAGAATAGAAGATGAAGATAAATATGATGAAGTAAATAAAGGAGAAATATTATTATCAGATGAAGTAAATCGTTATGCAATTTATCCTTTAAAATTTAATGATATTTATGAAATGTATCACCAACAATTAAAATGTGTTTGGGTTGCACAAGAAATAGATCTGTCTAAAGATAAAGATCATTTTTATAAAAAATTAAATGATGATGAAAGATATTTTATAAAACAAATTTTAGCTTTTTTTGCAAGTGCTGATGCGATTGTTAATATAAACATTGAAGAAAATTTTTTAAGTAAAATTAAATTACGTGAAGCACAAGTAGCTTATAGATTTCAAGCAGCTATGGAAGATATTCATTCAGAAATGTATGCTGAAATGATTAATAACATTATTGATAATGAAGATGAAAAAAATAAATTATATGATGCTATAAATCATTTTGATTCAATTAAACTAAAAAAAGATTGGGCAGAAAAATGGATTAACAATGGAAATAATTTACCAATAGGACAAATTTTAATTGCATTTGCTATTGTAGAAGGTGTATTTTTTAGTGGGGCATTTTGTGCAATTTATTGGATTAAACATAAACCTTCAAAAAATAAAGAGAATTTAATGCCGGGTTTAACTTCATCAAATGAATTTATTGCACGTGATGAAGGATTACACACAAATTTTGCTTGTATGATATATAATAACTATATTACAAATAAATTAGATGAAATTAACGTTCATCTAATGTTTAAAGAAGCAGTTGAAATAGAAACAAACTTTATTACTAAATCATTACCATGTAACTTAATTGGAATGAATAGTGAAAAAATGATAAATTATATTAAATATGTAGCAGATCTTTTATTAGTATCTTTAAATTATAAAAAGTTATATAATATAGCAGAATGTCCATTTGATTTTATGAATGCTATTTCTTTAGAAGGAAAAGTAAACTTTTTTGAAAATCGTCCAACACAATATCAAAAAGCTGTTAGTAATAATAATTTTGAATTAGATGATGATTTTTAAAAATTATTTAAAATAATTTTATTTAAAATAATATATAATGAATATTTGTTACTTAATACCTGCTAGATATGAATCTACTAGATTACCAGGAAAACCATTATTACAGATTAATAATAAAACAATTATAAAACGTGTATATGAACAGGTTTTACAATGTAAATATAAAGGAGATATTTATGTAACAACAGATGATGATAGAATTATTAGTGAGATAGGTAATAACAATTGTATTAAAGTTACAGAAAAATGTTTAAATGGTACTGAGCGAATATGTTATGCTTTAAATAAACTACAAAAAATATATGATATTATTGTAAATGTTCAGGGTGATGAACCATTTATAGATCCAGTAAATATAGATTATGTTATAGATAAATATTTAGAATATCATAATTTAAATGAAAATTTAGTTTGTGTAACATGTCATAATAAAATGGATATTAAAGATGTATCAAATCCTAATATTGGTAAATTAGTTTTAAATAAAAATAATGATATAATGTATTGTTCAAGATCTATGATTCCTGGTAATAAAAATAATAATCCAGATATTAATATTACATATTATGAACATATTGGTATTTTTGTATTTAGAAGTAGTTATTTAAAAAATTATTTTAATGATAATAATACACCTGCAATGTTATCTGAAGACATTGAATGGTTAAAAATAATAGAACATGGATATACTATAAAATCATTTCAAATTCTAGGTACATTTGAGAAAGGTATAAATACTACTGAAGATTTATTATATTTAAAAAATAAATATGAGTAATAATATATGAATAATTATAATGATATTATTAATAATTTATTAAAAAAAAAATTTCCAAAATTAGAAGATTATAGTATTAATATGTTAAATAAATATACAAATTATTTATTAAACTTTTTATTAATAAAAATATTTAATAATAATAATGATGTATTAAATTTTGAACTTAAATTAAATGATTATAGTAATTTAAAAAGAATTATTTTTTATTTACTTCCTTATATACAGTTAGATGATACGGTAATAAATATATCAAGTTTAACAGAATTAATAAATTCTAAAAAAAAAAATAATTTATATAACAATGATAATTATGATAAAAATTTATACAAATATACAAATATTCAGTTTGAATATGGTGATATTAATATGGCTAAATTTATTGAAACTAAATATGAAGATGATTATTTAAAAGCTAATTTAAATTATTTATTATTTACTATAAATTGTACATATTACAAATTATATATAAATTGGATAAATATATTTCCAATTAGTTATAAATATTATGAGTCATCTAATTTATATAAAAACACTTTTAAATTTAATTATGATATAAATAACTTTATGATTAATAATATTACATTAAATTGGTTTAAATTTCAAATATCAGAATTACAAGTGAATGATTTAGACGAGGTATTATTTAATTCTGATATTAATAATAATATTATAAACTATAATGGTATTCCATTTGAAGAAGTTTATAATGTTTTTATTAATTATTATTATAATTCTGTACAATATTTATCATTTTTATTTAAAGATATTAAATATAATGATACAACAATTCCATTAATTAAAAGATTAAGTTATTTATTAGAGTATGATTTAAATTATAATAATAATAATTGGAATTTATTATCAGAAAATGAACAATATAAATTACTTAATAATTGGAATAATATAATTGATTGTTGTGAAAGTGATATTATTTTTGATATAATAATAAATTTTAATGAAAATTATGATAATATTGGTGATATAAAAGATTATAAAATTATTAATAACTATAATAATTTAACAACTAAAAATGTAAGTAGTAATTTTGTAGATAATGATAATTTTAAATATGTATATGATTATTTATTATTATCATTAAATAAATTAAAAAATACTCCTTATTATTTTTATTTATTTAATGAAGATGATGAAAATAATGAAGATGAAGATATTTATAATATTAACATTTTTAAATCAAAATATTATTATTTATTAAATAATGATATTTATACATCAGGTACTAATAATTTATTAAGAAAAAATAATGAAGATACTTACTTTTTTAATGATAGATTAAAAGTATTAAATAAAAATATATTATATAGGAAGGACAAACTACTAATAAATAATATTTATTTGACATGTTATGATATTTTTTTATTTTCTAAAAAATTATACAATATTAGTGAAGAAGATAATTTTTATGCATGCTCAGAATTTCAACAAAATGAGATAGTAAATTATTTTTTAAATAGTAGTAATAATAAATTAAATAATACTATAAATAATGATATAACAAATATAATAAATTATGGATATTTGTGTGTTAATTCTTTTAAAATAACTTTTTTAACACTATCTAGATTAGGATTATTATCTGAATTTAAAAGTAATAAATTATTAACAGATTATAAAAATAATATAACTGGTTCTGATTTACAAGAACAAGAAATAAAAATAAAAAATAACTTAAAAATAATAATGAATAATTATGATGTATCAGAACAAATAATTACTAAAAGTAAAGGTAATTTTAAAGATTTATATTATGATAATAATTATTATGTAAATAATATAAAATATAAAGATTTAAAATGGAATAAATATAAAAATAAAGATTATTTTGATACATTATTAACTAATGATATTAAATGGTTTACTACATATACATTTCATTGGACTACACAAATAGATTTTTTTAATAAATTTATTAATAAAAGAGTTATATTAGTAACAGGTGGAACTGGTCAAGGTAAATCTACATTTTTTCCAATGTTAATTTACTATGGATTAAAAGCATTTGATTATAATTTATTTGGTAAATTAGTTATAACACAACCACGTATTTCACCTGTTGTTGAAAATTCAAAATATATAGCAACACAATTATATGTACCATTAAAAGATATTGATAATAAAAATAATTATAATTTTAGTGATGCAGATACTTTAAATGGTCATGTACAATATTCTCATTCAAATACATCACATATCAATTTAAGAAATTATTATTATATGAGATTAGTTACAGATGGTAAATTATTTAAAGAAATTAAACAAAATTTTTTACTAAAAAGAAAAATAATAAAAAATAAAAAAATTAATAAATTTACTTATCTAAATGAAAATATAATAGATGCAATTGGGATTGATGAATCGCATGAACATAATGCTAATATGGATATTATATTATCAATAATTAAATATTCTATGTTATATAATACATCTATTAGATTATTTATTATTAGTGCAACATTAGATGATGATGAACCAACATATAGAAGATATTATAAAGTTATAGATGATAATTTAAAATATCCAATTTTAAATCATGAATATATTAATAGAATTAATTATTTAAGATATTATATTGATAGAAGATTTCATATTACTCCACCTGGAATAGAAACTAGATTTAAAATTGATGAAAATTATGAATTAACTGAACCCTATACATATCAAGAAGCTACTCTTATAGGTATTAATCGTGTTTTAGATATATTAAAAACATCTAATACTGGTGAAATATTATTTTTTACTTATAGTAGTAAAGAATGTATTGATATATGTAATAAATTAAATAAAGAAACTTCTTATAATATAGTAGCACTTCCTTTTTTTAGAAATGTACTATCAAAATATAGAAAATATATAGAAGATTTAAGTTCATATAAAAAAAATATAGATTTTGAGAAAGACTCAATAGTAGATATATTTATTGGCAAAAAAGAAAAAAAAAATATATATAATAAAACACAATATGATAGAATTATAATTGTTGCAACAAATATTGCAGAAGCATCTATAACAATAAATAATTTAAAATTTGTGATAGATTTAGGACTTCATTTAGTTGTATCTTATAATCCATATAATAATATACAAGAAGTTACAATTAAACAAATATCAGAGTCTAGTAGAATACAGAGGAAAGGACGTGTTGGTAGAAAAACTTCAGGAACTGTTTATTATATTTATCCGAAAGATTCTAGAAAAGATAATAAAATAGAATATTCTATTTGTAATATAAATGTATCATCTATTTTAAATGATTTATTATATAATAATTATTTAGAATTAAAATTATTTCATAATATTGATTTTTATAAAGATTATAAGTATTTATATGAATTATTATCTGACCTTGAAAAATTTAATACTTATATAGATAAGTATAATTATTTACCTGAATTTTTTTTATTTAAAAAACAATTTATGATATCAGATTCACGTAGTAATATAAAAATTTTATATACTTTAACTAATAAAAAACAAGTAAATAGTATTAGATTATTATTGAATGAATTTGAAAATAATTATTATTTAACTAGTTCAGGATATAATTATACAAATATTTATGATAATTATGGATTTTTTTATATTATTCATCCTCAAGAAAATTTAATAAAACGTGATATAAGAACTGGTCTTATAGTAAAATATAAAAATATAATAGATAATACATTTATTGAGTATAAATCTCTTCAGTTAAAAGATAATAAAATAGCTTATTTCATTGATTACTTAAAAAATTTTAATTTATTAGTAAATTTAAATACACAATATGATGATTATGATAATTATAAAATAGCAAAAACAAATATTAATAAATTAATAAATTTAATATCATTTTATTTTCCATCAGTAGAATATGAATTAGAATTAATTAATTTACTTATTTATTGCAATAAACAATTATATGATTGTAGCACAGATATAATTATATTAATATCTATAATATCAGAATGCTCTCAATTATCAGATCTTTATGAATATAAAGATAATAGATTTAATTTAAAATTTAAAGAATATTATAAAAATTCAGATAGTGATATATTTATAATTATTGATTTAATTAAAAAATTTATTAAAGAATTTAATATAATATCTGAATTATCAACTAATAATAATAGTTATGATTTTTATTATAAAAAATATAAAAATAATATTGCAATAGATGTAGATATTTATAATGAATTTCAAAAACAAACTCGTGAATTATCATTAAATAATCTAGAAAATAAAAATAATGATTTTAATTTAAATTTAAAATCTATTTTTAAATCTTTTGAATTTATTAAATGGTGTGAATATTATTGTTTAAATAGTATTTCTATTGAAAAAATAATTTATAAATATAAAAAAGTAAATTTAGAATTCTATAAATTTGAAACAATTGAAGAGGAAAAATATTATAATATTTTTGAACAACTAGAACAAATTTATATTAATAAAAATAATACAACTATTGATAATATAACAAAATGTTTATTAACTACATATAAACATAATTTATTAGAATATAAGGGTAGTTATTATAATTCTATATTAAAAAATATAAAACATTATAATAATGAAATTATTCCAAATATAAATGAAAATATTATTATACAAAAACAATATTTAATATTTTTAAAATTAAAATTAATTACTGATAGGAAATTATTAATAAATAAATCAGTTGTATCATATTTAGTAAATATTCGTAATATTAAAGATATATTTGAAGTATCTTTTAATATTTATAATTTAAAAAATTATATATATTATGATTCTAATTTCATTAATTATTATAGTGTAGTTTATTTAAATAATGTATTAAATCATAATAAATTTTTTATTAAACATTTATATGAAGAGTTAGATACTAATAATTTATTAAAATATATTAATAATAAAGATATTAGTATGAATTTAAATAATAAAAATAAATACTCTATAGATTTAGAATACTATAATACTAGAAGTAAAATATTAAATTCTATTGATTTTTATTATTATTTTATTAAATCACTTATATAAAAATTGATAATTATAATATTTATATTAATATTATTTATTATTATAAAATAAAATATGTAATGTAATATGTACTTACTTCAAACTAAACAAATTGATCATACTAATAATAAATTATTATATCCATGGAAATATAGCTGCGATAATTCTGAAATTTTAAACAACATTTCAGAATTAGAAATTTATTATTCACAATATTGTTTTCCTATAATATATAAAAATAGAAATTATTTAATAACTACAGCACATAATACAAATAATAGTACAGAATTTTATTATCATGATTTACAACTTCCTATTATAATAATTAATTATGATTTAGATATTATTATATTAGAAAATATAATATCAGACAATATTGCTTATAATTTTGAATTAAAATTAAATTTTGTAGATCAAGAAATATTTAATAACAATATGCATAATATAATGTTAAATTATAATAAAATATATGAAAGTAATATATCATTTTATACTGCAAATATTTTATTGATTGAATGTGATGTTTTAAATAATAGTAAAATTATTAAAGGACAAAGTGGCTTACCTATATTTAATAGTAATAATGATGTAATTGGTATAATTTCAAGAACAAATAATTCAACAAATACATTAGATCTACTGCCAATGATTAATGTATATAAATTACTTGATAATGAAAAATTATGTTATATATCAGAATATTTAAGTATTAAAAATTCGGAACTTTATATATATAAAAAATCAAATAAATGTACATATAAAAAAAAAAACTATTGTTCTGGTACATTTAAAAAAAATGATATAATTTATGCAGTTGATAAAAAAAAACTTGTAGATGGTTATATATTTGATAACATATTACAAATATATGTATCATTATATGTGTATATATTATTTAATAAAAATGATAAAGAAAAAACTAATTTTGATATATTTAGAAATAAAAAATTTATAAAAATATTAAAATATTTTAAAGAATTTAAAGAATTTAAAAAAATTAATAAAACATTAATAACTATGAATCATATAGATGATGAAACTAATAAATTATATTATGAATATAATGAAAATATAATAAATGATTATATTAATAAAAATATATATATACCTAAAAATATACCATTAAATTTTTTAGATAATATTAATTGTTGTACTGAATTAATACAAGAAGAAAATTACAAAAAAAAAATTTAATTTTTTTTATATAACTAATTAATATATGCGAACTGATTATAATCCCAAAATATGGGGACCAAAAGCATGGTTTTTTATTGAAACAATAATTTTAAGTTATCCAAATAATCCTACCACACATGACAAAGCAATTTTTAAAAATTTTTTTAATAATTTGGGTAATATTTTACCTTGTGATAAGTGTAGAACTAATTATAAACAACATTTATCAGTTAATCCATTAACTAATAAAATATTATATAATAAAGATTCATTATTAAATTGGATAATAAAAATACATAATTTATCTATGGGAAAAAATATTATACAATCTAGTTTAATAAAATATTATAAGAATGAATATAGTAATAAAAATAATACTAATATATATTTATTAATTAGTATTATTTTTATTATTATCTTATTTTATTATAAAAAAAATCATTAGATATATAAATTTTTAAAAATTTTTAAAATTTTTTTATTTACTGTGGGTCATAATAAACATTTTTTGCATCTACTACAGTATGTTCTGTATCTCCATCGTCCCATTCGACAATAATCTTTTTAATTTTAGCACGAGATAGCCAATGACCATCTTCACCATTATATAATGCAAGAACAGTTGGAGGTAAGTGTAGTCGGACATTCTTATCATCTAGCTTATATAGAGTTTCCTCATTAATTGAAGTTGTATCCTGAGCTGCTGACCCTACCGAGTTTGAACTATCAGATACAGCAGCTACATTACGTGATGGTAGCTTACCCCATTTTGAGTTCCATGAAGACTGATGTACAGCATTCTTGTAGTTATCTTCTGTTATATCATCAGCTTTACGCGTATTTTGTTTTCTTAGTCGTTCTGCTAAGCAAGGTCCCAAAGATGAAGAAGTTTTTTTAGAAGGCATTTTTCTAGCACCTGATACTTTATTAGTAATCTTTATCCATTTACCTGTAGCATGATTCCAAGTATGTCCGCCTTTGCGTGGCCACGGACAAGGATATCGTGGGCCAGTAGCAGGAGCAGTAGCAGCAGCAGCAGTAGCAGCAGTAGCAGCAGTAGCAGCAGTAGCAGCAGTAG
>CEQY01396394.1_pt1 | contig 17859 bp, 14 predicted proteins | sample 361391 | NCBI WGS metagenome assembly CEQY01 (sample SAMEA2621075, study PRJEB7988) | marine metagenome | isolation source: saline water (ENVO:00002010), including | reverse complement strand
AATTACCGTCCTGAAAATCTCATCCACCTCACTGATGAAGTGTTTGAGCAATTTCAACTCAATAAGATTATTAACAGCATTGATTTGCAAGCACCGACTGATTTATTAGAGAAAACAAACTTCAGACTGACCACAGGTGATGACGAGATTATCGATTGCGAATATCTTTATTTCTGTGAAACTCCGAAGCGCTTTTTTAGCATGATCACTAAGAAAAACGATGTGCCTGACTCCATTGCTGAATATATTGCACCACTGGTTAATTACCGAGCGATTACCGTTTATTTTGAATGTAGCGGCGAAGTTTATGAACCAGCTAGTTCAATGATCATCCCACAAAGTATGACCCATGAGTGGGGAAGTTTTGTGCTTGATTTTGAAGAATATGATGCGAGTACGAACACTCAAAACATTAAAGCTCTCAGCTTTATTGATGAAGATATTATGCAAGAAGAAGAGCTTGCGAAAAAGATTCGTCATATGCAAAAAGTTATTGAAAGAGTTATTCCTGAGTTTGGAAAAGTTGAAGTGTCTCAGACCATTAAATACTCTGAAGAGTTTTATACGGATGGGATCAATGATGAACTGGCTCCAAAGCTGGGAGAGTTTCCGGTGAAATTTATAGGAACCGCTGCTCCCATTCAAATGGAGAACTCGAAAGATTTTCAATATCTTCCTAGGACACTTGCGTCCCTTGAAAGTTTGAATATTTAATTTACAAAAACTTATTCAAATACAGACATCTAATAATTTTTTTACTTACCAGCGATTTTGCTTCTGTCTGTGAGTTAGAGTTTTCTCATTTTTTAACTTGAAGATTTCTTTTGAATAGATTGGATATGGTTACAGAACGTAGTTTGAGATGATTTTTTCTTTGAGAAGAAAAAGGCATCCGTGCCTTAAAGCACCTTCCTTGGTTAACCCGTTGTAGTGTAGTTAAATTCTATGGGAGTTGAGACGGCCTGTCACGGCCACTTTCTCTAATGTAAGAATTTGAAAGAAAAACGACTAAAATAGTTTAGTTTTATTAGATTATTATTAGAACTGCTAGAGAGAGATTTGATTTATGTTAAATTCTGGGCAAAAAAAAAGGGCCCACAATGTGGGCCCTCTATATTCTTTTAAACTTAGTTTAAATTAGAATACTGCTGCAAAGTTAGCAAAGTTAAGTCTTAACTCAGTAGCGCTATCATTGTCAGCATCGTCATTGTTGTACTCATCAGTTCTCATCATGTAAGTAACAGAAGGAACGTAATTGATTTGAACACCCATCATTGCTTTACCAAGAGCATATCTATGACCATACTCTAAAGTAATATCACTTCTTTTAAGTCCTGAATCATCAGTATCATCTTCATCATCGATAGAAGTCATATCGTAGTGAAGAGCTGCAAAACAAGAATCAGACCAAGAACCATCTTTGTTCCAGTAAAAAGAAAGACCGATTGTATTGTACTTGTCACCTACATCAGCGATTTCACCATCAGTTTTTTCTTCCATAGTTTTGTAAGAGATACCTACACCCCACATGTCCCAACCATAAGCATAGTTAAGAGCGATAGTTTGAGTATCAGTTTTTTCAGCGTCATTACCGTTCTCGTCAGTATCCGAGTACATGTAAAAGTCTAAGTTGTCACATCTACCACCGTCAAAACATCCATTCATTTTAACCATGTGCTCACCATCAGCAAATGCATTTACCATTGTTAAAGCCATTACAGCTACAAGAAGTTTTTTCATTTTCCACATCCTTTTGTTGTTAAACGTATCGTTTAATTTTTCGTGTTAACTTCATTAAAAAGTTTATAGTAATAGTTTATATAAAATTTCGAGTTTGCAAACATTAAAACTCAAACTTTCGTCTATTATTTAATTTTTTTGAAGTAAAAATTAAGTTGGTTCAAAGCATTAAAAAGTTTTTTTAGCGTCATTTTTGTGACCTAAACTTTGTAAGTTACCATGCGCGTAGGGGCATGGTCTGTGATGAGTGCGTGCTGTTCGCGCTTAAGCAAATTGTAAGCTTTTCCACAGTGGGTGGTCCTATCGCATTAATCGTTACAAATTCTATTCTGCATGATGTGAACGTCTTTTATGTGTTTGACAAAGGGCTTGAGGCCGTCTCTAATTTAGTTACAAGGAAAATTATTCCGGTTTAAAAACAATAGAATGTTGCCTTTTTTTAGGAAGGAAAAACAAGGAGAATGTTAATGAAAAAGAAAGTGATCATTGCTATGGGATTAGCAGTTCTTTCAACAAGTGCACTTGCTTCAAAGGCAAGACTTGAAGCTTTAGGACAAAGCGCAGATGGTTCACAATGGATTGATGATGCTCGTAACGTATTACTTAATCCAGCAAGACTTAACTACCACAAAGATTTCGTAACTATGGAGTGGGGACAGACGTCTAATACGACTGATCAAGCTTCAACTCCTAGAGCTGAGGGTGGTGTATTCAAAGCTTCTGGAAATATGATTTATGGTTTATATTTTGGATCTGAGTCTAACAAGTCTAATGGTTACAGAACTGCTTTAGGTTTAACTGAAGAGCAAAATAACACTGATTTGTTTGTTGCTGGAGACGCTGGTGTTCAATGGGGTGCTAGACTTACTTATCATAATTATAAAGATGAGCAAGCTGCTAATGAAGTAGAATCAAGTGCAATGAGATTAACTGTTGGTATTATTTCTGGTGATACTGATGCCTTCTTAAATTTTGGTTTAACTAACAAAGCTGAAGAAGATAATGGGAATGAACTTGATGGAAAAGGATCAATAGATCTAGGTGTAACTCATTCAGTAAATGATATGAGTTATATGGTTCGTTTTCAATCAATTAATGCTGAAGAAGCTGATTCAGGGGATGAACTTAAAGCTCAGAATATTTGGCTAGGTGCTGGTAAAATGTATAAGCTTAACGACAAAGCAAGTGCATGGGCTGAAGCTTGGTACAAGATGGATAATAGAGAGTGTGATGCAACTTGGGAAACAGGTAATGTTTGTAATCAACAAGATGGATCTAACTCTGATGAGTTGAAGTCTAACTATCTTCCAGTAATTGTTGGCTTAGAAGTTCAAGCTAAAGAGTGGTTAGCTCTTAGAGGATCTGTAAGTCATGAAATCATTGGAACAGATGAAAATGGTGACGGTGATGCAGCTACTAGACAAAATAAAACAACTGTAGCCGCTGGTGCGTCTCTAACATGGGGAGATTTATCTGTTGATGGTATGATTGGAAACAATGATGCAGGCGATGGAACTCCAGGAAACAATACTTCTGCAGGTGCAGGTCAGTTAAGAACAGACTCTCTACTATCAAGAGTATCTTTAACTTACAAATTCTAATAGGATGTTAGAATAGAACATAACGTTCGTTTAAGGGCCCTGAGTTTATCTCAGGGCTTTTTTTTTGCTTATTTTTAGAATTTAGAGCTGAGCTGGTTTTCTGTCTTCTAAAAGAGGTTCACGCTGGCTAGCTTTAGCGATAAATTTTGAGCGCAGAGAGCTCACAAAATAATTCACCACTTCTTGTTCACGTGACTCGAAATATGGATAGTGTTCATGATCACGCCAATCCATAATGGCCTGATTAATGGCTTCACCAAAGCTATCGCGGATACAGTGATCGCGATATGGTTTGTTCTTATTGTTACCCACCACTTCAAAACGATCATAACAATCATTTACAAGAGATTGGTAGCTCTCAGCTAGGTATTTGATCGCCACATTTCTATTATCAATCCATTGTTGTTGGAATTGAGCTTGAAGGGCTTTATTGATATTTGGCTGAGTCACGAACTTAGTACAAATAGTACGACCATAGGTCTTATCCAGTTGTGGTTTGGAATGATAAAAATAGTTCTCAGGATAGAACTGAGAAACTTTTTGCATACAAAGATTTTCAACTTGTTGATGAGAGAAAACCTCTTTCATAAGTTCATCATCTTTTTCAAAAGCACTCACAGCTTTCAGTCTAGCTTTGTGAAAGTATTGCTTAAAACGTTGTTTTTCAGAAAAATATTCTTCATCTAGAAGGTTATTGAGTGTCTGTAAAAGATTGCCTTCTAGAAAGCTTAATGCAAATTCTTGTTCTTCATCGTTAAGCTTATACTCTTTGCGTTTTCCATCAATGAGTTGGAATGCTTTGAGATCAGTGAGTTGAATAAGTTCTGAGTCAATTTTATCGTTGATACAGTTAATCAGTTTGGGATTCACGAAATAACGTCCCCCTGAAAATTTCATAGGGAGATTGAGATTAGACTTTAAGTCCATTCCACCTTGCTTGCAGCTATTCCACATTTTGTTCGCTGCTTGGTGAAGTCTCGCGGAAAAGGGTGCTAAGAAATGTTTAGCAGCTTCATTCGTGTTCTTTTTCACGTGATCAAAAGGGTAGAGGGCTAATACATCTTCTTTAATAATGTTTCGATAATATTCAGAAGTCGTCTTATGTTTAGTGATCATTTGATCAACTTTCAAATTCATCGTTTTAGTATAACAAGCTTGTACATCTTCTTTGGCAAAGCAGTTGATATAAAGAGTTTTAGGATCCACAGTTTGGATAAAATCATCTTTAACCAGTTGTCCGGTAAGAACATCTGGTCCATGTTTTTGGATTTCAATTTTTCTTTGTAGAATTTTTTCCAGTAAGTATTTGTTAACGTTCTCATCAAAACGCTTAGAGAGGTGAGCTAGTTTTCTATCGTTAAAAAATTCACAGCCTTCATAATGATCTTCTTGAATATTTTGTTTCAAAAAACTGATAAAAGCAGGCATTTTATTTTCGACACATTTATAAAGAGGGTGATCAAGAGATTTTACAATATCTTTTTGAAGAGCTTGAATATCTTGATCTTTAAGATTTTCTTCTAAACAATTTTTCCAAAGTCCTACTTCCTGTCTTGCCCAGGTATTTAAAGACTGATGAATATATTGCTTATAAAGACCTTCTGAATCAAAACTTAAACCATGAAAAATATGATCTTTAAGCCATTGGCGTAAATCATTAGGGGCTTTGGCCTTAAACTCATTTGGATTAAATCTATAATGAGCGATGGCCGTAGCTAGATGCTCTCCAGGGGAGCGTTTTAAGTCCATGTCAAAAACATAATTATTAGGAATATTATTTATCCAACGATATTCAAACCTATGACCGCGAGGGTTGAAATATGATTCTTTGAACCAACTTCCAAAACTTTCCCACTGTTTATGAGTGGAGAGCTTGGCGAGTCCTTCTTTAAGGCCTTCATGTCGGTCTGCAAATTTTGCAATTTCTTTGGCCACCACGAGATTGAATTTTTTTCTCTCACCCCATAAGCAGTTAGAGCCTAAAAGGATCTGACCATTTGGAAGGGAGAGAGAACAAATATGTGATTGATAACCTTCAATTTTAGCATTGCTTGGAATTTTGTGAATAGATTTAAGCAGCGGAATGAAAGTCAGCTTTTCTGGAAGACTTTTAGCTAAGAAATAAAAATTCTTAAGCTCGTTTGCTGAAAAGAGATAGTGATGAAAGCTATGTTTCTGTCCACTGTATTCTCCCGCTTCTACTGATTTTTGATTAGGTACATAATTAGACATGGCAATAATACTTCCTGTCTTTAGATACCAATAATAGGCAAAATAACCTGAAAGCTCTGTGGGATCATTATAGATGGTGTTGAAAACACAAGCTACATTTCCCTTACAAGCAGAGAAATCTAAGTTTTGATTTTTATCTCCTATAAGACCTTTATTATCTGCGAGCAGTTGAGCTCCAATAGAAGGAAGGCTGGTTAAATCGAGACCGTAAAAATTTCCTTCTATAACACTGCCGGTTTGGTATTTGTTTTCAAGCTTATGCACTTCGCTTTTAATTTGTTTTAAATTTACAGTTTCAAAACCACACTGAAAGGAGCCGTTTTTTAAAGCTGCGGGTGAGCGATCAGAGAGTCTTTTTTGAACTTGCTGCCACTGGGTAAAGGTGGAGAGTTGTGATTGTTGAGAATCATAAAAATAAAAAATCCCAGCCGGTGTGAGAAGCAGAACGATAAGAGCTGACCAAGCGACATTTTGCCAAACAGGATCTTTTTTAAATTTCTTTTGAGCAAGTTTATATTGTACTCGCCAGTATTTGCTATTCCACTGCATAGTACACGACCTTTATCACTTCATCTTTTGACTCGTCATAGACCACATTCACCCCAAGATTCGGGAGATCTAATTGCCATATATGTTCTGCTGCATAAAATTTGGTTTGAACTTTCTGAAATTTTTGTACTTTGCCTTTAAAATGTTGTCGCCAGAACTGCAGTGACTTTTCATGACTGGCAGGCTGACGATGAATGGCCGTGACAATATTTTCATTTTTATTGAGTTGAACCAGAACATCTTCCCAAATCAGTATTTCCTCGTGAGGATTAAAGCTTGAACTGGCTAATTCTGGGGTGATATTAGGCTCGCCCAAGTATTGTCTTACTTGGTTGATATCAGTTTTGCCCGGAACCACACGAGCAATCTGGAATTGCCTAGTGCAACTAAAAAAGGTACAAAATATGAATGTGATAACGAAAGGTTTTGCTATCCTCATGTGCATCTTTTCGGAATAATAAATAATTTATTTAATATGATTTAGATCTTATAAACTATTGAAATCGTTAGGTATGAGTAAAAACAAAGTCTTAGCATGCATTCTTGGCCTTATCACTTGTCTCGTTATAAGTGTAATCGTCTGGTATTTTACGTTAATTGGTAGAGCGCAAAAACTGACTGACCACTATCCCGTTTATTCCAAGCAAATGAATGATTATCAATTAGTGGCCAAAAAGCCTGCTCATTGGGTTTCTTTAAAAAAAATATCCAACTCTTTGAAATGGGCGATTGTCTTAAGTGAAGACTGGGCATTCTATGACCATCATGGAATTGATTTTAACCAACTTCAAAAAGCAATTGAGGAAAGTTTGGATGAGGGCAAACTGACTCGTGGGGCCAGCACTATCACTCAGCAGGTGGTAAAAAATGCTTTTCTCTCCCATGACAGAACCATTACCAGAAAAATCAAAGAAATTTTAATTGCCCAAGAACTTGAAACTATTCTCAGCAAAGATCGTATTCTGGAACATTATTTAAATCTTATTGAATTAGGAAAAGGTATTTACGGGGTGAAGGCCGGGGCAAAGTTTTATTTTGATAAAGAGCCTCATGATATTAATCCCAAAGAAGCTGCTTTTTTGGCCATGCTTCTTCCCAGCCCTAAACGTTATTCTCAAAGCTTCACAAAAAAAGAGCTTACGGATTTTGCTTCGACTCAAATTACAAAGATTTTAGAGAAGATGAAAATAGCGAAAGTGATGAGCGAAGAAGAGTTAGAATATTATAAAAGCCACCCTTTAAGTTTTGAAAAAGGCATGCAAGAAGATAATATTCTGGCCAACGATTATCTAGAAGAGAAATTAATCATGAATGATTTTGAAGAAGATATTTTCGCAAAAGAGCCTCCTGCAGATGCTATTTTGGAAGATTAAGCTGTCTGAGGCACTCGTAGGCAACTGTCGTTGCAGCATTTGATAAATTAAGTGACCGGATATTCTCGCTAAACATAGGAAGAGCATACATACGATCTTTATAGTCCTGATAAATTTCTTGAGCGAGTCCTTTGGTCTCTGATCCGAAGATAAGATAACTATTTTCGCTAAACTCTGCTTGATAAATATGTTGCTCTTGATGGTTCTCAAAAAAATAGAGTTGAGATCGAAGGGGAGCTTCGTGTTCTAAAAATTCTTCGAAGCTATGGTATTCTTTTAAATCAACAAATTTCCAATAATCAAGTCCTGCGCGCCTCACTGCTTTTTCACTTAAATCAAATCCAAAAGGATGGATGAGAATAAGCCTCAGTCCTAGGGCCACGCAAGTGCGCCCGATACTCCCGGTATTTCCAGGAATCTCAGGCGCGACAAGCACTATATTAAATGGTTTTTTATTTACCATCAGTTAAAAGGTGATGAAGAGATCTTACAATGAGACCTGAACCACCCTTAGCAGGGCAGTAAGGAAGGTGGGATTGAGAATCACAAACTCCTGCAATATCGAGATGCGCCCATTTGATGTCATCTTTGATAAAGTTCTCTAAAAAGGCAGCCGCTGTAGCAGTTCCTGCTCTGGCCGGAGTTCCAATATTTTTAAGATCAGCAATTTTTGATTTCATGTCATCGCGCCACTCATCAATAATAGGAAGCTCCCACATGTATTCATCTTGTTTCTGAGCAGAACCCAAAACCTTTTTCGTAAAAGACGAGTTATTTCCAAGAACAGCACAAACTTGAGAACCTAGAGCGACTAAGCATGCTCCGGTTAAAGTTGCAGCATCGATAATAAAGTCTGGTTTTTGATCACAAGCATAGTCGAGACAATCAGCAAGAACTAATCTTCCTTCTGCATCAGTGTTAAGAATCTCAACTGTTTTTCCACTTCTTCCCTTAACAATAGAATCAGGAACAGTGGCGTGAGAGTTCACCATATTATCAGTCATTCCTAAAATACAAGTGATTTTGTAAGGAGCATTGTTAAGAACTGCTGCTCTAAAAGCGCCATAAACAGTCGCAGAACCACCCATATCAAATTTCATACCCATCATTGATCCACCAGGTTTAAGTGAGTATCCACCGGTATCGAATGTGAGGCCTTTACCTACCAAGGCATAATGTTTTGTATTTTTTGTGGTTTTCTTAGGAGTATAAGTGAGGTGAACTAATTGTGGTTGATAAGCGGAACCTGCGTTTACAGATAAAAAGAGGTTCATCTTTTCTTTTTTAAGATCAGCTTTATTCATGATCTTAACTTTAACACCCTTACCTTTGAGCGTTGTTTTAACATCCTTTTCAATTCTCTTAGCATATTCTTCAGAATGTAGAACATTAGGTGCTTCGTTTACGAGGTCGCGAGCGTAGTTCACACTTTCGGCTAAATTTGAAGAAGCAGAGATGACCTTATCTACCGACTTTTTAATTTTTTTATCAGGGCAGTAAAGACAAATTTCTTTAAATGAGTTTTTAGCAGGCTTTGCTTTATATTTATCAAACGCATAACTTGTAAGAGTTAATGATTCATTCATAAGTCCCAAAGTATCAGCGAGTTTTCCAATAGCATTGAAAGATCCAACGTCCATAGCCACGGAGTTATATTTTTCACCGGCGATAGACTTGTAAGCACTAGCCGTGGCCCTACGAATACCTTCGGCTTTAGCCTTGGTTTTTTCTCCCATCCCAATCACTTTAACTGTTTGACCTTGAGAGTTAGTAAAAGCAAAAACAGATCCACTGGCAGCTTTAAAATTTTTAGCGGCTTTAAGGGCTTCAAATTCTTTAAATAAATCTTTATGCGACCAAGAGTGAGTGACTCCTTTGCCATCTTTTTTGGCATAAGCTGCCACGACAATTGCATCAGCTTTGTCCCAATGTGTCGTATCAAAATCTACATGTAATTTCATAAATACTCCTTTAAAGTAAATTCGCATTAGCTTATCAAAAACAGTAATTATTGTCTAAAGCGGCAGCATTTAGTACTCTTAATTTATGTTAAAACTGTACTCTTCATACATTGCAGCAAATTTCATTCTGCCCTTTTTGGTGAGTACTGTTTTTTTCGTCAGCTTCCTGATGACCTTTGAGCTTTTCAGAATTATGAGCCTTATCTCCTCTGACGACATAACCGTTTGGTTTATCCTGGGATTAATTTCTAATGTCATGACAACACTTGTGCCTATGGCTATTCCTGTCTCTATCTTTTTCTCAACTATTTTTTCACTGTCTCGAATGTCTGGAGATTCAGAATATATTGCGCTTCGAGCTGCAGGGTTACATAAATTTCATATTCTCAGGCCTTATTTGATTATAGCTGTGGTTGTGGCAATCGTGGTTTACTTATTCAACCAGCAACTCGTTCCCAATGCCCATAAGATGGTTCGTAAAAAGATAAAAATTATTAGCTCGGCCAGCATTATTCAAGGTCTCAAGTCAGGACAGTTTTTTACCAGGCTTCCGAATACCACTATTTTTCCCACTGAGATGAATGAAAATACCAAAGAGTTTAAAGATATTTTTCTGCATATTTTTGATAATAAAAACAATGTGGATAAGGTTATTGTGGCAAAAAGTGGAAAAATTCTACACAAAAAAGACGAATCTACCGGTATCGAATCTTTTAAGCTGCTCTTGCGTGATGGAAATATTGTCAATGAAAGCCAAGTTTCCAATGATATAGAAAAAATTCTCTTTAAAGAATACCTCCTTCCTATCACCGAGAAGAGATTTTCTTACAAAACTTCAATGAAAGAAATTATGATGAATCAGCAAGAGCTTGAATCCTTTATTGACGGGGGACTGAAAGCAGCTGAGAAAAAAGGTTTTGATAAAAAAGATTATATCAATGCTAATTACGAATATTGGAATAGACTCAATACGCCTATCATCTGTGTGCTTCTCACCTTTGTAGGCTTTGGCCTTGGTGTGAGTTCTAATCGGGGTAAGTCCAAAGGGGCCAGTGGTCAGGCCATCATGATTTTAATTGGATATTATTTTGTTTATTTTGCGTTGGTGAGTATTGCAAGAGATGGAAAGCTACCCTTTTATATCGCTATGCTTATTCCCTTATCTTTTTTACTTTTTCTCGGTATTAAAAAATATCGGGCTATGGATTGGCAGAGTTAAACCTAGTTAGGTTTAGGCTGCATTTTGGCTCGATACTCTTTGGCTGAATAAGATTTTCCTTGATAAACAGGAAAAAGAGGCAAGACATGGTCTTTCGCCGCTTCTGGTGGAAAGATGAGACTTCTGACACCACTGTTCGTAGGATTCACTTCAATGAGTTCATTATTATAAAATATTTTCGTGGCACGATAATTACCTAGGAAAAGGAGCACTTCTTCTCCACTGAGATATAATTTTCGTCCTTGCTTAAGCACATATCTTTTAATATCGCCACCATCTGTTTGATAACTAATCCATGTGTCTCCACTGTCCGCTACCAAATAGACACTCTCAATACCTTCCCGATAAGCAATTTTTATACTCTGAGGAAGGAGTTCTTTTTTTATATCTTCAGCATTTTTATTAATGGTAAACATATTGCTTGGAGCGGGGTAGAACTGTTCATAAGGAAGACTTCCAATCTCTCTAGTCACCTGTATTGTATTTTCAGCGCTCTCCGGCTTGGGTTCTGGCTTAGGCTCTTCTTTCTTTTTTTCTGGCCGAGGTTCGGTTTTCTCTTTTTTCGCTACGACGGGTGGAGCTTTTTCAACTTCTGCTGTTTCGTTTTCTTTGACTTCATCCGCAAGTTCTTGCGCGAATTTTTTTGCAGCCGCCATCTCGAGAAGATTTTCATTCGCTTCTTTTAAGACGGACTGAGGCTCCACAATATTCTCAGTTTTATTCTCAGTGATTTCTTTGCGCTCAAAATTTAAGTCAGCAAACCAATTCACTAGCGCGTTGACAACAACGATGAGGATAAGAAGGACTCCAAGTCCTATCATAATATTTTTGTTGAAAAAACTCTGTACTATAGAAATGAGGCTTTCTTGAATTTCCTCTTGTCTTTTTTCTTCCTCTGAAGAATTGAGTTCTATTTTTTGAGTTTGAACAACAGGTGCTTTTTTATTGATTTGATAAGTCGCATTTAAGCTGTCCATGGCTTGGTTTTGATCCAGCTTAACGACCTTGGAATAACTTTTAACAAAGCCTCTTACATAAGCAATATTAGGTAAGTCTTGAAGATCGTTATTTTCTAAGGCCCTAAGAATATTAATATTAATCTTAGTCTTTTGAGCAACGTCTTCTAAGGTTAAGTCGCGAGCTTCGCGAGCATTTTTTAGTAATAGGCCAATTGAGTTGTTTTCTTCCATATTTCAATATTTTAGAAGAAAAATGAAAAATTAAAAACTAGGAGTTAATATCTTCCTATCACTGTAGTCAAATTCTTCATTAGTTGATGATTTCAATTGATTAATTCGCTTCAATTCATTTTTGGCCAAGTTAAAGTATTTACTGCTACTGAACTTTTCCATCACAAGATTGAGAGTCTGTTCAGCTTTGGGAAATTCCCCTAGCTTAACCAATGCTTTTGCTTTGTGATAGTGAGGAATGGGGTTGTTATAGCAAGTTCCGTAAGTGGCATCAGTATACTTTTTAAGCGCATGCTTATAATTACCCTTCTTGAAATAATAATTTCCTAGCTGTTGATGAGCTGGGCAATAAGTATCATTTTCACGCAAAGCCTTGGCAAAATACTCAAGAGCCGACTGATCACGACCTTGCTGTAAGCTAAGCACACCTAAATTGTAGTAAGTTCTGAACTGGGCCATATAAGTGAGGTCTTCTAGAATTTCTAGATATAGTTTTTCTGCTCTTTTATAGTTTTTTGCTTTAAGTTCAATTGTCGCAAGATTCATCCTTGCCGCAGTATTTTTTGAGTCGAGTTCTAAAGACTTATTGATTAACTTGATAGCTCTATCTGTGGCCCCTTTAAAATAATAAGCCATCCCGAGGTTATTTAAAATATGAGTATTGTCAGGAATCATTCTATTGGCCTGTTGTAAGTGAGTGAGGGCAATAGTGTATTCCCCATCGGCCAGTTCTTGAGTGCCTTGATTATAGAAAATCATCCCTTGCTTATCTTCTTTTCTCCGTTGGTTGGAAGCACAAGAAATGAGTCCTATTAAGCATATAAGTGTGATGATATTTTTCATAAGTGTCTCCTTAGAGATAGTTTATGAAACAATGGGACGGGTTGTAAAATCAATTCACTCGTCTATTTAATAAGACAGCAGCCTCATAGTGGTAAGTGCCAGGGAAAAAATCAATAAAATAAATTGCCTCTAGCTGATAATCTTGTATTTCAGGTGAAATATCCCTCAACATCGTTGCGGGATTACAACTTACATAGAGGATTTTTTGAGGTTGAAAATGCTCTACCCACTTACTCAAGTTTTTAAAACCTGAGCGAGGCGGGTCTACGATAAAGGTATCAAATGGGTCTTGATGTTTTTGAATAAAACTATCTAAGGAATCGTCTTTAAAGAGATCAAGAGTATAATCTGCTTGGGGATGAGTATCAATAGATAGGCATCGAGCTGATTGAATTTTTCGAGTTAAATTACCACTGCCCCCAAATAAATCTAGAATCTTTAAATTTCGCTGAGAAAAAAGATCTTCAATGGTTTGGATGAGCTGCTCATTCACCTCTTGGTTGACCTGAGAAAAACCGGAAGCTGCATAAGCTTGGTTCCATGTCAGCTGGACGTCGTTATTGATTAAGTAAAGTTCCAAATGCCCTTTCACTGGCTCTTGAGCCGGAATGATATTCAACCAATGATTATTCTTGGTGAGTTTTTGAATTTTATTTTGAATTTCTGGCACCGCCAAAATGCAATTCGTAATAGGGGTAATTTTGTGAGAGTTTCTTTGATGAAAACCTATTATTTTTAATTTTTTATTATAATGAAGCTGAAGACGATTTCTATAATGATACCTTTTTTTAGAAATCAGATTGATCCAACTGGCTTTTTGAGTGTCAACTTTTTTTAAAAGTCTTTTTAAATTATTTTGTTTGAAGTTTAACTCTTCTTCTTTTGAGGTATGTTGATAATGACAGCCAGAGCATTGGGAATAAAAAGGGCACTCAGGCTCGATTCTTATCTGACTTTGATGGGTGAGACTATGGAGAGCTCCGAAGTGAACGCCTTTTTTTGATTTGAGCACTTCAAAGGTTCCTTTTTCTCCCGGAAGTGTTTTGGGAATAAAATAAATTTCATCGGACTCTTTGAAAACTCCTTGTCCTAGTGGATCAATATGGTCAATTAAAAACTCTTTCATATGCGTCAAATTTGCTCTGTTGAGTGAAATACCTAAAATCACGTAAAATATACTTATAATATGAATAAGTTATATCACAAATTGCCCTTTATCCTAGAGCTGTTTATTAATGGCTTTTTTATCTTTTTGTATTCTTTCTACAAGGCCAATAAATTTGCGTCTAGTTTTATAGACCCGGAGATCATTGAAAGCACTTTGCATCTCTTGAAATATTTTGCCCCAGTTGTGATTATGATTGTGATTGTAAGCAATTATTTACGCTCGCAAAATATAGATGAATTTATAAGAAAGTATATTTTCTCATTTGTTTGTATTGTGCCCATACTCATCACTCTGGGTGATATTCAATTTACCTTTTGGTTGTCAGCAGTTCATCTATTTTCTTCAGTTCTCTCTTTGTATGAAGGGGCTCAAGAGCACTTGGTTGTTAAGCAGAAAGAGAAAAAGCTTAAAACATCCGTGTTAGATAAGATTAAGCTCGCTCCAGCTCAAATTGTTATTCTTTCCTTTTCGATTATTATCATCTTAGGAACGCTGCTATTATCTCTTCCCATCTCGAGTGTGGAGGGAAAATCTATTGGTTTTATAGACGCTTTTTTTATGGCCACTTCAGCCACTTGTGTGACGGGTCTCTCGACTCTCTCATTGGCCGATAACTTTAGCTTTGTGGGACAAATTGTTATCTTAATTCTCATTCAAATTGGTGGGTTAGGATATATGACTCTTTACTCATCCATGACGATTCTTTTAGGAAAATCTCTGGCTGTAAGAGATCAGGTTCTGATGCAGGATCTACTGGATATTAATTCATTTGAAGATTTAGTGAATATGATTAAAAGTATCATTAAATACACTCTCGTTATTGAACTCATTGGAGCAGTGATACTTTCCATTGCTTTTAGTTTTCAAGGTCAAGAGTTCTCGCAAGCGCTCTACTATGGAATCTATCATAGTGTTTCTGCCTTTTGTAACGCGGGTTTTGCTCTTTTTAATAACTCTTTTGAGGACTATGCTGTCAGTCCTCTCATTCATGGAACGATTAGCTGTTTAATTATATTAGGTGGGCTAGGATTTATTGTTCTCAAGGAACTAGAATACATTATTCGCAACCGAAGAAAACTCGTGAATTTATCTGTTCACTCAAAAGTGGTTTTAACGGTCAATTTATCTTTGATTGTTTTTGTGGCGCTTTATTTCTTTTTTAGTGAATACTTACACGCCCTCACAAGTTACACACTTTGGGAACAAATTCAGCTTTCTCTTTTTCAATCGATTACCGCTAGAACTGCAGGCTTTAATACGATAAGTTTTAATGCCCTTCATCCCCATACCGTTTATTTAGTGTGTTTGGTGATGTTTATTGGAGCAAGTCCTGGTTCAACCGGAGGGGGAATAAAAACCACTACTTTTGCTATCCTTTTTCAAAGTGTCAAAGCTACTCTTAGAGGAAAAGATAAAGTGGAGTTCTTTGACCGGACAGTACCCAATATTATTGTTGTGCGTGCGATTGCTATTATTGTGATCTCACTTATCTTGGTGAGCTTTTTTATATTACTTATGATGCGTATAGAGCCGGAGCATGATTTTCTTTCTGTCTTTTTTGAAGTTGTCAGTGCCTTCGCAACGGTAGGATTATCTCTGGGAATAACCCCGTATTTAAGTGCGGGAGGGAAGTTAACTATAATATTAATAATGTTTATTGGAAGAGTGGGACCATTAACACTCTTTTTAGCTATTGCTCAAAAAAATGACTCTGGAAATGTTGATTACCCAGAGGGAAGAGTAATGATAGGATAAATTATGATTGTAACAGTAATTGGACTTGGGACATTTGGTGCTAAAACCGCAACAAGGCTTTTTGAAAAAGGCGCGGAAGTGATTGCTATTGATAATGACAGTGAACTGGTGGATAAAATTAAAGACCGAGTTACCCATGCGGTATGCATCGATGTGACCGATGAGAAATCTGTGCGCTCTACCAATATTTCTGATGTTGACGTGGCGATTATTGCTATTGGAGATAATATTGAGACCAGTATATTGGCGGTGGCGATGCTTAGAAAATTAGGGGTGGGAAAAATTATAGCCAGAGCTACCAACCAGCTTCATGAACATGTTTTAAGAGAAATTGGAGCTTCCGAAATACTTAAAGTAGAAGAAGAAATGGGGGAGATTGTTTCTAGTAAAATAGTCGCCCCTCACGTTTTACAGCGTTATAATTTTGCTGCCGGCTACTCAATTGTTGAGTTAAAATTAGGGAAAAAATTTGAAGGAAAGACTTTGGTTGAGTCACAGATTCGTCAGAACTACTCATTGAATATTGTGGCCCTTCAAAAAAGGGTTCCCTTTATTACTGAAGACGGAAAATCCGCCTTTCGTGTAGAGATTAATGACAGTCCTCTGCCTATGGATGTGATAGAGGCGGATGATGTTGTGGTGCTCGTTGGCTCAGAGAAAAACTTTGATAGATTATTTTCAGAATTATCTGAAACATAAAGGTTAGATATGAATTTGTCGTTAAAAAGAAGAATTGCTGCGAGTTTTGCTTTCGCAAACGTGATGGTGCTCCTTATTGGTTTTACCGTTTTTTATTATTTAAACTCACTGAATAAGCAAATCGTTAGTATCACATCTAACACCAATCAAATAAGTCTTTTAACCGATGAAATTAGAATTTCGGCTGTTTCGATTCTTAAGATGCAGAAAAAAATTCTCACTCAAAGTGCTAAAGAAAAAGATCTCGATAATCTCAATGCACTTCTTAATAGTTTTCACTCTCAATTGAAAAATCTCGATGACTTCTATACCGAAGTCCAAATCAAATCGATCATCTCAAAGATGATTGGCTATGTTGATGCTCTAAAAACATTACTGAGTAAAGTTTCTTTAAAAAATACTCGGGATAACGGAGGGGTTTCGGCCATAGGAGAGTTGGCGGACAAAATTCTGGAAGCTTTCTCTGAATTTCAAGACATTCAGTACTATCAAAATGTTAAAAGAGATAAAGAACTCGAAGATATTATAGGTGATACCAGAAGGTATATGTTGATTGTTCTCATCATTACTTTTTTATTTACGATCTTACTCAGTCTGGTGATTCCTGGAAAAATAGCGCTGCCGTTTAAAAAAATCAATGATGCGGTCAGAGAGCTGCAAGATTGTAATTTTGATGTCTCTATTTATTACGATCAAGACGATGAAATTGGAGAACTTGCTAGGGAACTCAATAAGATGATTTTTAGCATGAAAAATTTTGAAGAGCTTAGAACAGATCGAATTTCAGTTGAGCACAGAAAATTTGATATTCTGGCCAATATGATTAAAAAGAATGTTCTTATCGCCAACGCTCAAGGGGAGCTGATTTATTTAAACAATAAACTCTATACCACTTTAAATTTAGATACAGACTCGGTGCTCAATAAAAATATCAACGATACACGTATTCCTGAGTCAATTAAAGCGGCTTATGACTTGGCACTCAAACGTCGTTCAAAAATTGAAAATGCTGAGATCAGTATTAAAGAGGTCAAGAAATACGATGAGGTCAATGAAGAAACCGGAGAAACAGAACATCGAGAAGAAGAAGAGGTGGTTTTTGAGGGTTACGCTAACGTAATCCCTATTAGGGCCAAGGAATCTTCACTAGACTACTATCTTATGGTTATTTCGAGCGAAGCCTTTAGTTAATACTGCGCACAATCTTTGCTTTTAGCTTCAATAAGTGATGGTTTTCATGTAATCTTAGTTTTCTAAAAATAAAGAGAACTATGCAAAATAAATTTATCAGAAATTTTTCTATTATCGCTCATATTGACCACGGAAAATCCACGTTAGCAGATCGACTTATTCAAGAAACAAACTCTATCACTGATCGAGAAATGAAGGATAGGCTGTTGGATAATATGGACCTGGAAAAAGAACGCGGTATTACCATCAAAGCGCAAACAGTTCGTATTGAATATAAGGCTAAAGATGGCAATACTTATTATTTGAACTTAATTGATACTCCAGGCCACGTTGATTTT
>CEQY01053420.1_pt1 | contig 17880 bp, 18 predicted proteins | sample 361391 | NCBI WGS metagenome assembly CEQY01 (sample SAMEA2621075, study PRJEB7988) | marine metagenome | isolation source: saline water (ENVO:00002010), including | reverse complement strand
TGCAAGCTGATGTTCAAATAGGCGTATGTGTATATAAACATTACTTTGATTTTCTGTCAATACCTTTATTAGGTAGAGGGCGTATATTATCTACAACTTTAACTTATATTACTGATATACTGTAATAATGACATCGACGGAACGACATCGCCTCAGCTTGATAATTGCAACTCTAGGACCTTCAACAGACAACGAAAAAGAGCTAATAACTATGCTCATGGCTGGAATCGCTAGGCAGTGGACGGATGGTGTTGATATCGCCAGGGTTCTATTTAGTGATGGTGAAGATGTTGCTAAAAATAGAATTTCTGTATTTAGAGAGCAATCAAAAAAAAGGAATCTTACTACATCAGTTTATCTTGATACAGATGATGAGACGGAAATGAGCTCGTATATAGAATTTGGGAATAATGTCTTACCTGAAATTATGACATTTAATAAATCTAATGGGCTAGATTTTTTCAAATCAATTAAAGAAAAATTAAACAATGGTATTAAAACTTGTGTAAGAGTTAATCATGGTGAAACAACTGATGATCTTGATGAATACTTCAAAGAGTGTGATTACTCAATGATTGAACTTGATTCAAAAGTTATACATGACGAGAAAATAGTTAAAAGATCCAAAGACAGTGACTGTGAACCAATATATTTAGCACTAATGCCAACGTTAATGTCAGGGCAAGTTCAGTCTAGAGAAGAAAACTTTGAAATAGGGCATACACTCGAAGAAGGTTTTGATTTAATTGCTCTTTACCAGGAAACATCACATGGGCCATACGCTGCAAGATCTGTAAAATGTATTGATGAAATTAGTGTAGAGTCTGAAAAATTGAGGGTTAACCCATTTAAAGATACTATGGATAAAATATTATCCTTCTTTAAGAAAAAATAATTAGCCTGGCGGCCACCCTAGTGTTCGATTAGCCAGTACATGAATGTGTAAATGAAACACCGTCTGGCCAGCTTCGCTCCCATTATTTATTACAAGTCTATAATCATCGATACCTTTTATAGCCATCTGCTCCTTTATCATAAGCAATAAATGACCGACAAGTTCCCCATCTCCATCAGACAAATCTGATATTCCTATAACCTCTTTTTTTGGGATAGCTAAATAATGTATTGGAGCCTGCGGACTTATATCTTCTATTAATATAGAATGTTCATCCTCATAAATAATATTAGCAGGAATGTCTTTGTCTATAATTTTGGAAAATATTGTCTTTTCTTTCATTTAGGTGGTTGATAAGGATTTTGCATAAACTGAGTTTTATATTTTTCTAATTCAGTATGCGGCATTGGAGTGTTCTCATCACTCTTTTTATTAGATGAAACCTCTAAAAGTTTACTAAGAAGCGCATTGTTTTCTTTCTGTAAAGCAATCAGTTTTTTCATAAAAACTAAACCGTTGATTAGAGTCAGTATAATCATTATGAATAATAAAAGCGCTACTAGTTTCATGATAAATCCTTTAATACTTTTAGCACATCTTCTACGTGCCCTTTTACTTTAACACCTCTCCATGCATGGACTATTTTTCCATCTACATCAATTATAAAAGTCGATCTATCTACGCCCATATATTTTCTCCCATATAAACTTTTTTCTTTTATTACATCAAAGCTCTTACACAATTTTTCTTCGGGGTCGGATATTAATGGAAATTTAAATTTATATTTATCAATAAACTTCTCATGGGATGTTATTTTATCTCTCGACACTCCAACTACTTGCGACTTAAGTTTCTTAATTTTCGTCAAGTTATCATTAAACTCTATGCTCTCAGTAGTACAACCAGGTGTCATATCTTTGGGGTAAAAATATAATACTAATTTTTTATCAAGCAAATCATAAATATTTTTTATTTTAGAATTTGTGCATTCAATTTTCATATCCTTTATTTTTGTGTTGACTTTGCCATTTGCCATAATCTTAACCTCTAATCAATTTTCCTTGCTTTTTCTACCAACATAACAGGTATACCATCTTGAATAGGATATGCTAATTTAGATTGATTGCATACAAGTTCATTATTCTTTTCATCATACTCTAATGGTCCACCAGACTTAGGGCATACTAAAATATCTATAAGTTCTTTATTCATCATTAAAAAATATATTTAATATATTAAATATCAAGTGTAATCATTAATATTATATGCAATAATTCTTCTCAATGAAAATTTACACATTAATTTTTTCACTTATTCTCAGTTCGTCAACTATGGCATTTATGAGCGGTATTGACCCAAGCAGGGATACACAAGGCGAGATAGATATTATCGGAGCGACAATTCCTCTTGCTCCTGCCAACGCATCAGTGAATGCCGGTTATGTAAAATTTACAAATACATCGGATAAAGATGTAGAATTTCATAAATTTACTAGCCCTGTTTACGATAGTGTTGAGATGCACATTACAGAGAGCAAATATGGCACTGCAAAAATGAAAAAGGTATCTAAGATTGTTGTTCCCGCTAAATCAAGCATTGAACTAAGACCGGGTGGAAGTCACTTAATGTTGATTGGCCCAAGGAGAGCAGTAAAAGCAGGTGAAGAAGTATTGATGATTGCTCAAGATGCCAATGAAAGAAGGTTTATGCTTAAATTTACAGTCATTGATTTAAGACAAGAAAGCGCTCATAGTCATGAACATGGGCATAACCACTAAAGTTTTAAATCCACCTGCGAGATTTATATAGATAATCCTCGTATTTAGAGCCAAATTTTATTTTTAAATAATTTTCTTCTTTTATAATTACAAAGAAGTGTAATACGATTCCTGTAAGAAAAGACATTAAACTTATATGAAGAAAGCTTAATGCTAAACCCAATCCAAATTGAAAAAGTATTAATGATAGATACATTGGGTTTCTAATATACTTAAAAATACCGGTTGTAATGAGATTTTCAGTAACGGTGGTAGGGTTAGGATCTTCATCATGGTATCGAAATATCCCTACAGAAAAATAAACTAATATAAACGACGCTATTATGATACTCACACCTAATTCTGTAGATCTTAAAACATCGAGAAATCCAGGAAATTGATAGAGCTGTAACATATAAAGATTGGTAATTCCAATACCAAGACCTATGTTAACTGAAAACAACATTATTAAAGGAGGGAAGGTCGGTATGAGGGGAGTAGTCGTTAACTTTGGGAAAAATATCATATGTATGTATATTATAAAAACTAGTCCTGCTAAAAAAGCTATGGCTCCTTTGGAAAAGGCATACTCGATTTGAAGTTGTTCATCACCTAGATACCAACTAAAAAAATCATAGTAGAAATAGCACATGCCAAAAAGTATTAAATAAGCATTATATCTCTTTAACATGACGGCTTATTGATAGGTAATTATTTACAGTTAAGTTTTCTGCTCTTAATTTAGAGTCTATACCAATATTAATAAAGTCCTCTTCCGATAAATATTTATTGAGAGAACTTCGAATCATTTTTCTTCTTTCTTCAAAAGAGCTTCTAACTATATTAGAAAAACATATTTCATGTTTTCTGTCGTCAAAGATTTTCGCTTTTGGAATTAATCTTATAAATGATGATTTTACCTTGGGTCTCGGTTTAAATACATTTTCAGAAACATCAAAAAGTTTCTCTATATTAAAATATGTTTGTGCCATAATACTTAATCTCCCATATATCTTATTGTTAGGTTTAGAGACCATTCTATCAACTACTTCCTTTTGTAACATAAAATGCATATCTAAAACATTATCAATATTACAGAGTTTAAATATAATTTCTGTTGAAATATTGTAGGGAAGATTACCTACTACTCTAATTTTAGACTTAATAGAAGAAAAGTTAAATCTAAGTACATCAGTATTATGTAATTTCACCTTTTTATGATTTGCTATCATCATTGATAACTCATCAATTAAATCAGCATCTTTTTCAATAATAATTAAATTTTTTGCTAAGTCACAAATATGTTTAGTCAGCGCACCATCGCCTGGTCCGATCTCCAATATATAATCACTTTTTTTTGGATTAAAATGTTTAATAATTTTTTCAATAATATTTTTATCTACAAGAAAGTTCTGACCTAATTTTTTCTTATATTGCACTTTTTGAAATGTCTCTCGCTACTTTTAGAGCCTGAGCAAAACTAGATATGTTAACTGTACCCTTTCCAACGAGGTCTGTCGCTGTGCCATGATCAACTGATACTCTTATAATAGGGAGTCCCAGAGTGACATTGGTTGTTTTACTAAAATCATCATACTTAATAACAGGAAGACCCTGGTCATGATACATAGTATGAATAACATCGTATTCCCTAATATATTTATCTAAAAAAGCAGTATCTGCTGGTACAGGACCGTCAGCTTTAATTCCTCTAGCTTTTAATGATTCAATTGCTGGATTAATAATTCTAATTTCCTGTTTTCCTAGAAAACCATCTTCACCTGCATGCGGATTGAGGCCACATACTAGTATTTTTGGCTTTTTAATACCGAACTTTTTAATAAGCTCTTTATGTATTAATTCTATTTTATTTACTATATTAATCTTAGTTATTTGTTTTGTAACTTTTTCTAGTGGTAGATGTATTGTTTGAAGTGTGACCTTTAGTTTGTCATTCATTAACATCATTATAGATTTAGATTTACAGATTTTTGCTAATAACTCTGTATGACCGGTTACATTAAATCCTCCATCATTTAAAACCGCTTTTGAAATAGGGCCTGTCACCATTGCACTAAAATTATCAGATAAACAACCATAAGCAGCCATTTCAATGACTTTAATAACAAACGATGCGTTATGTGGATTCATATACCCTGGTTTATTTTTTACATTCAGCTTAACTGGAAGGACATTTATTATTGAATTACCACCTTTTGTCTTACTATTTATATCTTTAAGCTCATTAATTATAATTTTGATTTTTAGCTTTTTCGAGCTTTCAACTAATAGTTGTGGATCTGTAATCACTACATGATATTTCTTAAGATATCTTTGCGCCATCATAACGCATATGTCAGGACCGATACCACCTGGATCACCCAGTGAAATAGCTATTCTCGTGTTCATCTCACTATTTCTATATACGCTTGATCTTTTAATTTAGATAGCCATTCTCTCTTACCTACTTCTACTTTTCTTTCTTTTAAGATAGATATTGCCTGATTCCTAAGAATACTATCTGATATATTTTTTATTCGTTTATCTTCGAGATATAGAATATGCCAACCAAACTTTGTTTTAAAAGGTTCGCTTATTTGGCCAATTGGAGTTTCAGTCATCATTCTACCGAAGCTAGCTACAACTTTATTTGTTGTCAACCATCCTAGGGATCCGCCCTTGATTGCTGAAGCTTTATCTAATGAGAATTCTTTTGCGTATTTGTAAAAATTATTATTTTCGATAGAGTCATTTTTAATTTTGTAAAGTTTATCCTTAATCATATCGATATTTTCCATTGGGTTTGTCTTAAGGAGTATATGACTTACTTTATATTCACTTACAAGAATATTACTCTCTAATACTTCAAGGAAAACATATCCTCTTCCAGTTTTGAACAAATTACTAAAGTTCTTATTATCCAGAATTTGAAGATTGCTGCGGTAGATATCAGGCAATGAACTCATTGTGACATTTTTTAAATCTGACATTGTTACATTAAAATCAGGGTACTTAATTCTAGCCTCCTCTAAACCAAACCTTTTTATACTCTCAAAAATTATATTAACTTTATTTGTCTCTGTGGAGTTTGATTCATCCTCTAATATATACTCTCTTATATCCATTTTGTTATCTAAGCCTTCTATTAGATTATTATTATTTATATAACTTTCTATTTCTTCTTCTGACACAAAAGCTCTATTTGTAAATTGAGTTCTAAAGAGCTCCTGGATACTTATTTTTTTTCTCAAGTTACTAAGATATTCAGTGTAACTAATGTTCTGTGATTCAACTATCTCTTTAAGTTGAAGTACCGTGATATTTTGTTGTTTAGCAATTAGTTGAACATTATTCTGCAAATCTATGTCTGAAACAACAATACCATATCTAGAAGCAGCTTGCTCTAAAAGGGACTCTTCAATTAAGTTTTCTAAAATATCATTTTTTAACTTGGCAGCTTGAAGTTTACTCAAGTTATCTGTCACTACTGCAGATAATTTTCTATCTAATTCTGATTGGAGAACAACATGATTGTTTACAATAGCAACTACTTTATCCTCCAAGGCATAAGATGTATTCATAGATACAATGAGTAAAAATAAAAAATAAGTGTTGATTCTAATCATAGTCTACTCTATCTATATACCCTGGGACGCCATTTCTTAATACAGTTGAAACTTCATTATTTGAGGTAGTAAGTCCTTTAGGTAAAAATTCAAAATAGATTATGTTATCGTTTTCTGTACCTGTCCAATACTTTCTAGCAACAATTTTAAAAGCATAGCAACAACTATTAAATTCCATACCAAACATTGTATCAGGTACATTTTCTATACCACTCCTATCATTAGAGAAAGAGTAATTATGCTTGCCAACAACTGAAAACGAATTATTAAATGAATATACTCCAGATAAGTCTATTTCTTCTTCATTACCTCTATGAAATCTGTAGTCAAAATTGAATAATTGATTTCTTGATTCAGTACTAGCATCATAACGATATCTGATGGTGTTTCTCATTCCATGCCCTTCATGCGGATTAAAAACAGATCCTATTGATAATAATCCATTATCACTAACTTTCGAATTCAATAAACCAATAATATTTGATGCATCTGAGTGATGCTTAGTACCAGCTGTGATGTGGACATCTCTATCATCAAAATATATTATTTGGCCCAAAGTTCCACTTAGTAGCTCATCTCCAGTTTGATCATCAATAATCCTATGTGTGAGCGCTAATGTCATTTGTTTTGAGTCACTCAGTCTATCCTCTCCGTAAAATCTATTTTCAGTAAACAAGGAGTATTTAAATTCTTTTAATCCACTGTCAAAAATTGGATTATTATCTTGATTACCCACCGGTACATATAAAAAGTATGCTTCTGGTTCAAGAGTATATATTTTGTTGCCAACAACTTTTTCAAGAAAAATTTTACCTCTTAAGCTCATAATTGGTGTTGTTTTTGATTTTTCATCAAGAGAATTATTACTTAGACTATAGTCAATATGTCTTATACCTAGCTTAGGTATAATTTCCCAACTTTCTGTTTGGATGGGCATTTCAATACTTGGATATAGTACGTATCTAGTTCCCTCTGTTTTAGAATTATCTTTATGTTTAAACTCATCAATGCTTGCTTTAAAATTATATTGATATGAGTTACTTGAGGGAAAACTAACATAATTTAACTTAAACGAGGGAACGGTTTGATATTGATTAACTACACCCGATTGTGCTGGTTGGTATGATAGTGATGACAACTCAAAATCTGTAATCCCATTTTCACTAATTTTTTCTCCATATAAACGTAGTTCTCTTTTAACGCTTGATTGGCTTGCTGTGCTTAGTGAGTTACCAAAATCATCAAAGTACTTTAAGTCAGAGACTCTGCCATATGAAATCTCACTATTCATTGACAAGCCGGATGAATCTGATTCGAGTAAGCTAAAATCATTAATTAGATTACGACGATCCTTAAATGAGTACAGATACCTGTCTTTTCCAAATTTGTCATCACTTTCAAGCAGTGAAAAATTATATAAGGATGATGAACTTTCACCTAGGTACCTAAATTCATTATCAAAAAGTACTCCCCTTTTACTAAAAGAAGTTATGTGAACTGTTGCATCATAATTTTCTGCTAGATTAAAGTAATATGGAACTGAATATGTAGATCCGCTATCATCACTTGTTCCAAATGAAGGAGTTAATATACCTGACTGTCTTTTATCCGACAAAGGAAAACTAATAAATGGTGTATAAAATATTGGTACATTTTTATACTTGAGAAACATGTTATAAGCATGCCCTCTATCTGATTCATTATACAGTATGGTCTTGGTGGATGTGAGTTCCCAATCAGGATCATCTAAACTGCAAGCAGTATAAGTGCCATCTATTAGTACAACATCTTTATTCTTTTTTACAAATATCTCTTCTGAATTTCCTGATCCATCTTTCTTGGCAAAATAATATTTAGCTTTAGAAAAATTTACCTCATCAATATCATTTTGATAATCTGCTTTTTTAGAGTAAACAGTTAACTCTTCATTGTAATATTTAACTTCATTAGTAGCAGTGATATTCTTGGATTGGGTATTGTAGGTTATTGTTTCTGCTTTTAGTAAATCATTTGCTCTTTCGGCCTCTGCATTTCCTGTGGCTGTAAATAAGTCATCAGTTTGATTCTGATTATCTGCTCGTATTTCTAATGTAGATTCATCAGCATTGGCTAGTGTCTTTATATCATTAAATATTTCAAATTTATTAATTTTACAAATATCAACTCGATTATCTAAGGTTTTAAAGTCAGCCAGTGCTATTACAATCGATTCTTTCTCTTTAGATTCAACTTGACTAACTGATTGTTTTCTTATTGGAGCATTTTCTGCTATGTCATAATCAATTTCTTGATTTCCAATCTTTTTATATGTTTTTTTGTTAACAAGTATTTCAAAGACTTTCTCATTTTTAAAGATTATTGTAATGTTTTTGGGTTGCTTCTGATTATCATTATTAAAATACATGTACTCCCATTGATTATTTTTGAAGGGACTTGAAACTGGCGGCAGGCCAATTAAGTATTCTACTTGTTGTTTGGATAATCCAGGGGCCAGCCTTGAAAAGTCATTGTCATCAATTAATCTACCTTGCTCTAGTGGAATTACGTAAGGCTTAATACCTTTATCGCTAAGTATATTTTTGACACCATTGGACATATCATCAACAAAATCAAACACTCCTGAGTTCACATTTGCTGAGATTAATACGAATAAAATTAAAAATAATTTTTTAAAGTAATTAAGTACTGTCATCGATGTGGATTATAGCATCTTATGATGACATCATAAAAATATTCAACTATTTATAATTGATAGAATTTCTTTAGTTAATCTAGTAGGACCATCCTCGCCTCCAATTATTCTATGCAATATGCCTTTTTCCTTATAAAATTCAATTATTGGCTCTGTTTGCTCTGCATAAACTTTTAGTCTATTCGACACTGTTTCCTCGTTATCGTCCGCTCTTTTTACAAAGATACCATCTCCGCATTTATCACCCTCTCGATAATCTGAAAAATACTCATTTTCGATTTTTCCACAAGTGTCACATGTAATCCTACCCACGCATCTTTTTATTATAAGATCTGTTGGCACATCAATTAGAAAAACATACTCAAGTGATATGTTTATGTTTTGCAATAACTTATCAAGACTAGAGGCTTGAGATATATTTCTTGGAAAACCATCAAGTATAAATCCTTTTTTGCAATCCTCTGATTTAATCTTTTTTGATACTAACTCTAGTACAATATCATCACTCACAAATTTACCTGATGACATTATCTTTTTGAGATCTTCCCCCATTTCTGAACCTGAGGATGTCTCTGCTCTTAGCAAATCTCCAGTTGATATTTGTGGTATATTAAATTCATTCTCAATTTTTTTAGACTGAGTTCCCTTTCCGGAGCCTGGTGCTCCTAAAAATAATATATTCATACTCCCCCTCTAGTGTAAAGTTAAAGCAACGGCGCTATCACAAGGCTTACTATTGCCATAACATTGATTAATATATTCATTGAGGGGCCTGATGTATCTTTAAGTGGATCCCCTACAGTATCACCAACAACTGCTGCTTTATGAGCATCAGAGCCTTTACCTCCATGATTTCCCTTTTCAACATATTTTTTTGCATTGTCCCAGGCACCCCCAGCGTTTGACATTGTCAAAGCAAGAAGTATACACCCAACTAAACCTCCTCCAAGAAGGCCACCAAGCATTTCTGGGCCAAATATAAATCCAACTAAAACTGGAGAGAAAACAGCAATCGCACCTGGCAAAACCATTTTTTTGAGGGCTGCCTCTGTAGCAATTTCAACACACTTTTGATTATCTGGTTTTGCGTTGCCTTCCATTAGCCCTGGAATTTCTCTGAATTGTCTTCTAATTTCATTAATCATCGCATATGCAGCATCACCGACTGCAGTGATTGTCAGAGAACTCACAAGAAATGGAATCATACCACCAATAAATAATCCAATTAAAACATTCGTATCTGTAAGTAGAAGTTGAATTGACTCTTTTCCGGCCAGAGAATGGCTGTGATTAACTTCTTGTACGAAAGCAGTAATAATAGCAAGAGCAGCTAAGGCTGCTGCTCCAATTGCAAAGCCTTTTCCTATCGCAGCAGTTGTATTACCAACTTCATCTAGGCTATCAGTGATTCTTCTTGTGTCTTCACCAAGTGCGCCCATTTCAGCAATTCCACCAGCATTATCGGCTATCGGCCCGTAGGCATCAATGGCCATTGTAATTCCAACTGTTGCTAACATGCCCACAGCTGCAATACCTACTCCATAGAGTCCTGCAAAGTAGTTCGATAAAAATATTATAATTACTAGAGTTAAGATAGGAACTACAACAGATTGTAATCCAATTGATAATCCAGTTGTAATGACTGTAGCTGAACCTGTTTGGCCTTGCTCTGCAATTTTTTTCACGGGTGCGCCACCAGTATAGTATTCTGTGACTAGACCAATAATTATACCTCCAACTGTTCCAGAGAGGACTGCATACCAAGCGTTTTGATTTATACCAATTAATGTAATTAAAAAATATGCAAGAACTATAAATGATATTGCTGCAGCAAAAGTACCACCACGAAGCGAGTTCGCAATGTTTGTCTCATCACTACCTTTTCTATTGGCTAGAATTTTTATCATGTATATCCCGACTATTGAACAAAATAATCCTAATGAAGCTAGTGATAATGGTAAGAACATTAAAGTTTCTCTGTTACCTAATCCAGCTAGGTCTGTTTGAAGCATTGTAGAAGCGATAGCAATTGTAGCGATTATCGCACCACAATATGACTCGAAGATGTCTGACCCCATCCCTGCTACATCACCCACATTGTCACCAACATTATCAGCAATCACTCCGGGATTTCTTGGGTCATCTTCAGGAATATTTTTCTCTACTTTGCCTACAAGGTCAGCTCCAACGTCAGCAGATTTAGTGAATATACCACCGCCTACCCTTGAGAATAAAGCAACAGTTGAGGCTCCCATACCAAAGCCATGTATCGTCGATGCTGTTTCTGGATCTGAGCCATAAAGTATATATAACAAGCCAAGCCCCAGTAAACCCATCGCGGCTACAGTCAGCCCCATGATTGATCCGCCAAAAAATGCCACGGATAGACTGTCACTTACTCCAGAGTTTTGGGCTGCAGTCGCTGTACGAACGTTGGCTTTCGTAGCTGTATACATGCCAATGAAACCTGTGATTGATGAACTTAGCGCTCCAACTATGAATGCTACTGTACTGCTAAGCCCAAGCCCAATGTATATTCCAAAAATCAATACTAATGAAAATACAAATAATATTGAGTACTCTTTCCTCATAAAAGCCATAGCTCCTAGGTGTATTTCGTCAGATATATCTGTTAATTTTTTTTCTCCAGCTGGGTATTTTACGACTGTTGAGTAGAGAAGATATGCTGCTAGTAAGCCTAAGAAACCAAATATTATCGGTATTATGTCCATATTATTCATCCTTTATTTATTTTACTTTTTCTTTTTATTTTCTTACCTATAATACAAATATGGCAAGTATGCATCGAAAAGAGATTACCAGAAAAAAGCAAAGGTTTGAAGAGAAAACTAGTTGGGAGGAGATTAATGATCCTGCTAAAGATAGGGCGTCTCACAAGATTAGAGCTCTAATTGCCACAGCTATTGTCTCTCTAATATCTCTAGTATACCTCGACCATATTTATACAATTCAAATTACAAATCATAATCTATACGCATCTAAAGCAGAGGATAATCGTATTAGAGTAAGACCTATTGAACCTATTAGGGGGAAAATTCTTGATAGAAACGGGATTGTGCTTGCAGAGAGTTACGATACTTTTGATATAATTGCTAAAAAAGAAAATATTTCATCGAGGGAATCATTTATATCGAATGCATCAAATGTGTTTGATTTTAGTCAAGATGATAGAAATAATCTTTTAGAACAATTTAAAAATAAAAAACTAAAAGAGGTTACTTTAAAAAAAGATACAACTATCGAAGAGTTTACTAAATTAGCGGTTGATCAGTACCTTCTTCCTGAGATGGAACTTATAATTAATTCTAATCGTCGATATGTATATCCTAATCAAACTTCTCATTTGCTTGGATATACAGGTAAACTATCTGAATCTGATTTTGAAACCGTAGTAAAAATTAAGGATGGCATGACACATGTAGGAAAGATAGGTATCGAACGATTCTATCAAAATTTATTATCTGGAACTCCAGGTTATGAAAAATTAGAGACGAATGCAAATAATGAAATCGTTAGAGTTCTAGAAAAAAAACCAGCATATAAAGGCAGCGATATCTATTTAACAGTAGACATAAATCTCCAAAATTATTCATATAAATTATTAGAGGGCAAGAAAGGATCAGTAATTGTAATGAACCCTTACAATGGTGATATTTTGACCTTTGTTAGTCATCCTGGTTATGATATCAATCTATTTGCTAGAGGAATTTCTACTAAAGATTATAAGAAACTAATTAACGATAAATCAAAGCCACTGTTCAATAGGGCCCTTATTGGTCAGTATCCACCTGGTTCAACAATAAAACCCTTTTTTGGAATAGTCGCTTTAGAGGACAATGTTATAGATAAAAATAATTTCATAGGTTGCTCAGGTGCTTATAGATTGGAAAATTATAATAGACCCTTCAGATGTTGGAAAAGAGATGGGCATAGAGATGTGAATATGTCGTCAGCAATTGCTAGCTCGTGTGATGTATTTTTTTACCATTTAGCAAAAATTTCAGGTATAGATTATATGCACGATAAGCTTGCCAAATTTGGGTTTGGGCAAAAAACATTCATTGATTTATATGGAGAGGAAGAGGGTCTGCTTCCATCTCGTGAGTGGAAAAAACAATATAGGCAAGCCTCCTGGTATCCGGGCGAAACATTGAATATTGGAATTGGGCAAGGCTATTTTCTAGCAACACCATTACAATTAGCTAATGCTACATCATTGTTAGCAAGCGGAGGTGAAAGTTATACACCTCATTTATTCTTAAAAAGTTCAAACGCAAAAGATAAAAAAGTTACAGAGTACAACTACGAAAATAATAAAAATTCAATTAAAATCGATATGGATAGTCTACACGTTATTAATGAATCAATGTGGAGAGTTATACACGATAGAAAAGTAGGAACCGCATCACACGTACAGAAAATTGATGGTATTGAGTACGCTGGCAAAACAGGAACAGCTCAAGTATATAATTTGGATAAAGGAAAGACCGGAACCAAATCACTACAAGATCATGCATTGTTTATAAGTTTTGCTCCATTCGAAAGACCTGAGATAGTTGTAGCAGTTATAATAGATAATGGGGGGAGTGGCTCAGCAGTAGCGGCTCCAATAGCTAGAAATATAATTAACTATTATTTTAGAAACACGAAACCACAGGTGGCATCTAAATGAGTTATGCTCGTAGCGAATTTGGAGGTCTATCATCACTTTTCAAAATAGATTTAAAACTATTCGTTCTTGTAATGATTATTGTTATCCTGGGATTAGCTACCCTTTTTAGCGTCTCTGGTGGGGATACTACCTTAATATTAAAACAATTAATCAGAATTTTTGTTGGTTTGGTAGCAATGATAATGCTGGCTCAAATACACCCAGATAATTTCCGCTTATTTTCACCTTTTCTTTATACTTTTGGAATCACACTATTAATTCTAACAATTTTTTTTGGCGTAGGAAAATCAGCAGATAGATGGTTAGATTTATATTTCATAAGATTTCAACCATCAGAACTAATGAAAATATTCGTACCTCTGATGATTGCATCATTTTACTCTGATAAATCATTGCCCCCTAAATTAAAAAATCTTGTTATAGCAGTACTCATTATAATTTTTCCAGCAATACTAATTGCGAAACAACCAGACCTTGGAACGGCAATATTAATTACAAGCTCTGGTGGTATTGCAATACTCTTAGCAGGCGTAAAATTGACACATATATTTTTAGGAACTGGCGTAGTGATAGGTGCCATACCACTACTATGGTCAAATATGTATGATTACCAAAAATCACGCGTCCTATCTTTTTTTAGCCCAGACCAAGACTTACTTGGATCAGGATATCATTTAGCGCAATCAAAAATTGCACTGGGATCTGGGGGATTATTCGGCAAAGGTTATATGAATGGAACACAATCTAAATTAGATTTTTTACCTGAAAATCATACTGATTTTATTTTCTCAGCATATGGAGAGGAATTTGGTTTTATGGGAATACTTTTGTTAATCATTCTGTACGTGCTTACTATTTATAGAGGAATGAGCATATCTATTAAAGCTACCGATAATTTTTCAAGGATATTGTCTGGAACGTTGATACTTACAATATTTTTGTATGTACTTGTAAATATAGGTATGGTGATTGGCATCCTACCCATTGTAGGTGCACCATTACCATTCATGAGTTATGGAGGCACTTCAATGTTAACTGTATTTGCCGCGCTTGGCATTATCATGTCAATTAAATCCCATCAACGCTTAATGAGAAAATAATGAAATATACTTTAACTCTCGTATTATCTATTTTTATTACTAGCGTTTCAGCGAATACTTATTACAACTCGAATGAAGTTAATAATTTTATAAATCATATGTATGAAAAACATGATTTTAAAAAAGATGAATTGAGGGGATTATTCAATAATATTAAAGAAGAAAAAAAGTTAAAAAAATTCTTTAAAAAAGCACCAGAAAGAAGACTTACATGGAATGGTTGTTCCTCAAAAGAAGCAAACTGTATAAATTATAAGAACTTGTTTGTTAATGAAAATAACATAAAGAATGGAATAATCTTTATGCAAGAAAATTCTATGAATTTAAAAAAAGCATCAAAAAAATATGGCGTTCCAGCAGAAATCATTACAGCCATAATTGGTATTGAAACTCGATATGGAAAAAACTTAGGCAAATTCAAAACATTTGATACTTTAGCATCTTTAGCCCTCGGCCCAAACAAAGGCAGAAGATATAAATTTTATAAATCAGAGTTAGAGAATTTTTTGTTGTTATGCAGAGAAAACAACTTAAATCCATCCTCAATCAAAGGTTCATATGCAGGGGCGCTGGGCAAACCACAATTTATATCTAGTTCATATAGAAATTATGCAATTGATTTTGATGGTGATAATTATGCTGATCTGTGGAACTCAAATGCTGATGTTGTCGGAAGTGTTGCAAACTATCTAAAACGAAACGGATGGTTAAGAAATGGAATAATTTTGACTGATTTAAATATAACTAACGCTACATTAGAAAAAATTTCTCAGAAATCGTACAAACCACATACTAAATACAAAGAATATTTGAATTTGGATATCAAAGCTCCAATTAAAATTAATCCTAATGAAAAATTATCTGTAATTAAGAGGATAGAGGGAACCAAGACTGTTTATAGTCTAGGACATAATAATTTTTATACTATTACCAGATATAACAGAAGTAGATTATATGCTCTTGCAGTTTTTTCATTAGCTGAAGAAATAAAAATACAATCTCAGTAGAGTTGTTGTGGTAGTATATTATTATGTTTAAAAAAGTATTATTTGTTTTTATAGGCTTAATATTTGTAATTAGTGTTAATGCTTCACCTATTCCACCTGCACCAAAAGTTAATGTTAAATCATATGTTTTAATGGATTTTGATAGCGGTATGGTTTTAGCATCGTCTAATCCAGACTTAACGTTACCTCCTGCTAGTATTACAAAAATTATGACAGCTTATATTGCATTTACAGAATTGAAAGAAAAAAATATTACTTTAGATGAAGAAATATTAGTCAGTAAGAAAGCATGGAAAACTGGCGGTTCTAAGATGTTTATAGAAGTAGGTAAAAAGATTAAGCTTAGAGATATTTTACAAGGAGTGATAACTGTATCAGGCAATGATGCAAGCGTAGCACTCGCTGAGCATATATCAGGTGATGTACAAACATTTTCAACTTATATGAATCAAGTGGCGAGTAATATAGGATTAGATAATACAAACTATACAAACCCAACAGGACTTCCCAATGATAGTTTGTACACCACAGCGTACGATATTGCATTATTATCAAAATCACTAATATCTAATTTTCCTGATTTGTATAGACTATACTCTACAAAATCATTTTCATTTAATGAGATAAAACAGTATTCAAGAAATAAACTACTTTTTATTGATGAAAATGTTGACGGAATAAAAACAGGGTACACAAAAGCAGCTGGATATTGTTTGGCCAGTTCTGCAAAAAGAGGTCAAAGAAGATTAATTGCTGTAGTCATGGGAGCACCTTCACCAGAGGTAAGATTACAGTCGAGTAGAACACTGTTAGAATATGGATTTAGATTCTTTGAAACCCATAATATTTTTAACAAAAATACAACCATATCTGAAACAAGAATTTATGGAGGTGAAAAATCTGAATTAAAGTTTGGCGTTGACAGTGATGCAGTCATTACAATCCCAAGACGCCAAAAAAAGAATTTAAAATATGAATATGTAATCGATAAAAAATTATCAGCACCAGTTAAAATGAATGAAACTATCGGCTTCATGAATATTAAGCTAAATGATGAGATTATAAAAACATATAAGCTCACTGCACAAGAAGATATTCCTCAAGGATCACTATATAGGCGAACTCTTGATTCGCTCTTAATGGATTTATAATGTCTCAGCAAGAAGTTGTTTACCTAGATGGAAATTATACGCCTAAATTCAAAGCGTCTTTGTCTATTCTTGACAGGGGTTTCTTATTTGGTGATGGTGTTTACGAGTTGATCCCTATTCATAATAAAAAGATTTTTTATATGGACGATCACTTCAAAAGACTGAAAAAAAGTTTAGAGTTAATTAACATAGATCCAATTATTGTAGATGAAATTGATTTTGAGAAAATTATTAATTCGTTAATAGTTTCAAACGATTATACAAACCATTTTATTTATATTCATATTTCTAGAGGCGTCGATAATTTTAGAAATCATATTTACACGGAAAACATTACTCCTACTGTTCTCGTAATGGGGGAAAAATATCAACCTTTTGGTATAGAACATATCAAAGAAGGAAAAAAGGCGATAATAGAAGACGACTATAGGTGGCTCAAGTCCAATATAAAATCAACATCACTATTAGCAAATGTAATGATTAAAAATAAAGCTAATTCATATGATGCATATGAAGCTTTATTAATAAGAGATGGATTTCTCACGGAGGGTTCTGCAAGCAATGTATTCATTGTTAAAGATCAAATAATAAAAACTCCTAAACTTAGTAATAAACTGCTGCCAGGCATCACAAGAAAATTCCTGACAGATATAATAAGCATGCATACTCTAACTTTTGAAGAGTCTGATATATCAAAAGATGCATTGCTAGATTCTGATGAGATATTTTGCTCAAGTTCAACAAATCCGGTGGTTCCTATTACACAATTAGATAACAAATTAATTTCTAATAATGCTGGGCCTATGACTATGACGATTTATAATCACGCGCAAGATTTTATAAAAGGTTTCCAAAAATAGAAAAACCGCCAAATGCTAATTTAGCGGTTTTAATAATACGAAGTTATATTACTTAGGCTGGCATTCGTAAGCTGCTGCTTTCATTTCCATAGCCTTAGC
>CEQY01004054.1_pt1 | contig 17911 bp, 30 predicted proteins | sample 361391 | NCBI WGS metagenome assembly CEQY01 (sample SAMEA2621075, study PRJEB7988) | marine metagenome | isolation source: saline water (ENVO:00002010), including | reverse complement strand
GGTACGGATGCCCAAGCGACACCTGAAGCTGCACTACTGTCAGCTTTCAAATAATGTCCGTCAGTTCCAACAGATAATATTGTTGGATCTCCTGTTCCATCTCCAACAACTATTTGACCTTTTGTTGCAAGGTCAGAATTCATTATTGCTCCAGCCGCATCTACATTCGTAGCATCTGTAACATCAGCAGAAGCTTCTATACCATCAAGTTTAGCACCGTCTACTGATAAGTCTCTTCCATCTACTGTTTCAGTTCCAGACATTGCTATGTTGCCAGTCATTGTACCGCCAGCTAAAGGAAGTTTGTTTGCAACTTGTGTATCTATTATATCACTATTGCTATTAACAGTAGTGCCCCATGCATCAACTTGATCGCCTTGTGCTGGTTTTTCTAAATTGATATTACTAGTGAAGGTACTTGCCATCTAATCTCTTTTTAACCTCATAAAAATGTGTAGCTGTTCTAAGGGTTGCTAGTGGAGTTCCGTAATTTTGTATTTCCTCTAGCAGAAAAGCAATTAATTGATCTGGATTTTTAAAAAATAATACATCGCTAGTTAAAGTGCCATCTTTTTCAAAAATAAAATAAGCGGAATCATTATCAAGATCCATTAAATCATTTTCGTTAGTAATAAAGTTAACCATTTATTGTCCTTTAAGATTGTATGTAAAATATTTGTTAAATTATTAGTAACTAATTCTTCTGTTTCCTCTTTATCCAATGGCCCACCAGGTGCATTAAGACCAGAGTAAAAAATAGCAGCATGAGTTACTTCATGTAATAGAGTATTAATCAAATCGTTTAATTTTTCTGGCTGTAAAAGCTCTTTTTGTATTTCTATTTTATTATCTCTTTGAATATATTGACCGTAACAGTCCGTATTTTGCTTTATAAAACTAGCATCGACAAAATCTATTGATATATCAGCATAAGTTATCTTGATTGTCTTAGGTATTTGTGTTTGTTTAGTCATTTATTAAAAATATCCCACCCTTACCCTGTTTTAGGTAGCCCTCACACCTAAAACCGCACCATATCCTTTACGGATATGTCGCAAAACGGGCTGTTATTGTGTTATGAAAGGAAAAATTTGCGAATTGATCGCTTATTATGCCTATCGTATAGCACAATATTCGCCAAAAAAAAATATATTTTTACATTTTTTTGGATATCGCCCAAAAAAACAGAAGGGGGGGGTCTGAAAAAATAAAATCCGATAGCTAATGTCTATATATACTATAAGAAAACGAAAAAAAGTGGGGTATACCCCCCATAATCTTTTTTTGACATGGTCATAGAATTTAATAATGTGCTTCGCACATTCTCTTACATAACATCTTCCCTTCGGTCAGATATTATGCGTGGATTTTTCCAACAAGTTTTGAATAAAAATCTTTGAATGTTGGTAATTAATTAATTTTCTTTTGAAATAAAGAATTAAAATCAATGCTATCAAATATATTTTCTTCTTTGTTTGTGGTGTCGGTTCTTTCGGTTGCTTCACCTTGTAGAAGTTGTAAAAGTTTTTGAAGTTTCTCAATGGTGTTAATATGGGCGGTTAGGTCTTGGCTATTCTCTACTGATATATTCGCAGACTTTAAAGCTTTGAGTATATTATCCGTTGTAAGATTTAAGACTTCATTGTAAGCGGTCAATCTTTCTTTTGTGTTTGATACTGTTTGATTAATTGCGAGTTCAATTCCCTTCTCTTTTGTCTCTTTTTCGTGGCGAAAAACTGCGTCTTTCCATGAATTGATACTACTCCACCGCTTTAGGGTGGGTATACTTGGCGGTATAATTGGCGCATATTTAGAGGTTAAAAGTTCCCTTAATTTTGGGATTGATCTATTATTACCCATTGTAAGATATAAACTTAAACAATCAGCTTCGCTTATTTTTGTTTTTTCTACCATGATTTATATATACTTGAAATTGTTATACTTTATCAATACCAAACAAAGAAAAAAACCCAATAAAATCAGCAATTTAGCCAGGGGAAAAATGGCGGAAAACTGCGAAATTTCCAGGGGTAAATGTGTCTAAATTGTGGCAAGTCATTGATTTAATTAGATTTTTTCATCTTTTTTGTTTTTTTTTATTAAAAAATATTGTAATAATTAATTATCTTAAATTAAGGAAAAATAAATCATGAAAATACAAATCACAGAAACGGACAAAGAATTATTTAAAGGTTCTTTTGATCGTCATAACTTTGAAACTATTAAAATAGTATTCGAAGAAATAAATCAATTTTGTAAAACTAAAAGAGCATTCGAGGATATACTCGAAGATTTAACTAATGTTAGATACAAAATTGATGATTTAAAATATCTACATGAAATAAAAGATCGTGTTAATGGAAATGTCAAAGGTCATTATTCAAACTTATATATTGATAATTTTCTTTTGTGGGATGTTGCCGACTATGATTATAAACTTGAAGAATTAGAAAATTCTTTTTCTGATATTTATCAAAAATCATGATAGCGATTAAACAAAATAAAACTTTTCAAGGCGGTAATTTAACCGCCTTGGAATTTCAAAAACTATTTTATGAGTTCTTACAGTCTAAACAATGGACTTTAAAAAAAGCCAAACAGTTAAGCGGTGGCGGTATTACTAAACAAAATAAAAAAATGCCTTTTTACAATTACGATTTATCCGCTTGGGATTGTAATAAAGGTTCAAAATTACGACTTGTAAAAGATTCCGTTTGTGGTTCGTGTTATGCCATGAAAGGAAATTATTTAAGGTATAAAAATGGTTCAGTTGGTCGAAGTCATAAATTACATTTAAAAAGTTTAGAAAATAATTTCGATTGGGTCATTGCTATGGCATATCAAATTATGCACTATAAAACTGAATATTTTAGGTTTCACGCAAGTGGCGATTTACAAAGTTTAAGCCATGCAATACAAATTATTAACTTGGCGAGAATTACCCCCCATTGTAAATATTGGATACCAACAAGAGAAACAAAAATATTAAAACAATTAAAAGACAAAAAAATAAATATTCCAAATAATTGTATTTTTAGAGTATCCGCACCAATGGTTGACAGTCATTTAAATAGTAAAGTTTTTAAAAATACTAGTTCCGTTATTTCAGAAAGTTCAAAAGCGATTGGCAAAATTTGCCCTAGTCAAACCCAAGGCGGTCAATGTTTAGATTGTCGAGCTTGTTGGAATTCTAAAAATACTAATATTAATTATTTAATCCATTGAGGTATAAAAATATGAAAATGTACAACGAGCCAATTTATTTAATTAATGATCAAAAACAAATTAGATTTTGCACTAATTCAAATCAATTTGAAAAATTAAAATTACAAGGTTTTAAATATTTAAAAAGAAATACAAAAGAATTTAAAGACTATAAAAAAGACTTGAGAAATAAAAAAGAAAAGTATCAAGCAAAATTAAAAGAATTGAAACTTTGGAATAATAGAGGATACACCTCCCAATATTTAACAGATCAAAAAGAATATAGTTTTTACAGACTAACAAACGAAACATACTCACAAACCGCAGAAGGTAAACCAAGAATTAAAAAAACCAAAAAGGAAGGAATATAAAATCATGAAATCAAACATTGAGATATTTATTCAAGTTTTATTATGGCTTGTAATAATGCTTGTTGCTATGGAAGGAATGCCCCTTATTGCTTTAGGGCTTTTCTTTTTATCAGCTTTAAGAATTGCACTCGTATTTATAGAGGGTTTTTAGTATGACAATAGCAAAAAATAAAAAGAATAAAAAATTGTTAAGGGTTAAATTAAAAGTAAAGCAAAGATTTATTTTTAAAGCATTAAACCCAAAAGCAAAGCCAATCGGATTTAATCCGCAAAGAAAATTTAATTAACCAACAAGGAAGGACTAAAAAATCATGATAAGCACAAACACAGAAACACTACACAAACTATTAGGAAAAAAAATATTTTCCATTGTTTACACTACCCAAAGTGGAAGGACTATAAAAAGGCGAGGAAGGTTTGGAGTAATGAAGGGATGTAAAAATCCACCTAAGATTAATAAAAGTTGTATAAATTATTTTGATCTTGAAAAGCAAGATTTTAGAAATGCAAATTTACACGACATACAATTAATAAAACAAGGTGATTTAATTTTAAAAGATAACGAGTTTGAATTAGAGGACTTAGAGGAACAATGTTATATTTTGGAAACTCACCAAAGAATTACAAAACAATATAGAGTAAAGGCAACAAGCGAAGCTGAAGCAATAGAAAAATTTGGTCGCCTTAACCATTTACAATGGAAGTCAGTTGATCATGGCAGAGAGGATTTAGTTCATTGTGAGGTTGATCAATGAACGAAGGAATAAATGTTTTAAGTTTATTTGATGGGATGTCTTGCGGTCGAATTGCACTTGACCGCATAGGCATAAAAGTAAATAAATATTATGCTTCTGAAATTGATAAATTTGCAATGAAAGTAAGCAAAGAAAATTGGGATGATATTACTCAATTAGGTGATGTTAATTTAATCAAGCAATGGTATGAGGATAACGAAAAGCCAAGTATAGATTTAATGCTTATGGGTTCACCATGCCAAGGATTTTCAAATGCAAGTAAAGACAAGTTAAATTTTGAACATCCGCAAAGTAAACTTTTCTTTGTTGCGGTTGAGATTATGAAACTTGTTAAGCCAAAATATTTTCTACTTGAAAATGTTAAAATGAAAAAAGAATGGCAAGATATAATTTCAAGTTATATGGGAGTTGAGCCAATAAAAATAAACTCGGCTTTAGTATCGGCACAATCAAGAAATCGTTTGTATTGGACTAATATTCCAAATGTATCTGAGCCAAAAGATAAAGGAATAGTTTTAAAAGATATACTTGATGATAATTTAGAATTTTCTGAGACTTATTCTAACTATCTTAATTCAAGTTGGGGCGATAAGAAAAAAACCTCAATGGTAAAATCGACTGAGGATAAAAAGTCTCATTGTTTAACTGCTTCTATGTGGAAGGGTCAAATTCCTACTTGGATTAAAAAACCAATTAGAATTGGAACTGCTGATACTATTAATGGTCATGACATTTTAAAAAGAGTTTACTCAATAGAAGGCAAATCACCAACATTGAATACTTGTAGTGGAGGTAATCGAGAGCCAAAAATTATTGATGTAAATGCAACAAGAGAAGTTAGAACTGAGGAAGGTAAAAGAATAAGACGAGAGAATAAAAAACTTGGTCGAGATTATAATCCATTTAGAGCAAAAAAGACTGTCATAAAGGAAGACGGAAAATCTAATGCTTTAATTCCATCATCAGTTTATTCAACAAATAAAATTCGTATTCAAGACGAAGAGAAATTTGTTTGGCGAAAATTATCCGCAACAGAATGCGAAGCATTACAGACAGTACCGAGAAATTATACTCAATCTGTTTCTAATACCCAAAGATTGAAAATGCTTGGGAATGGTTGGACTGTGGATGTTATATGCCACATTTTAAAAAATATTAATCAAAACCAAAAGGAGGAAAATCATGAAAACGACTAAACAAAGAATAGAACAATTAAAAAGAAAAGGGCATGGCGAAGGTAAGTATTTATTACAAGCTATCCCTAATACCGAGGAAGGTAGAAACTTTATAAAAATGTTTCGTAAGCATTTAAATAGAGATTACTTTAAACACTATACTCAAGGTAGAATGGATGAAGGAACTTGGTCTCATTCTATTACACCAAGTGAAGCAGATCATTTAGTTTTATATGTTTCACCAAAAGAAGGTCAATTCTTTAGACAAGTTGAACAAAGTATAAATCAAAAATTACTTCTTGAAACAGAGAGAAAAACTAGAGAGATAAGACATTTAAAAGAAGAATTACAAAAATTAAATAATCGCATACCTAGTTGGCTTGGTGAAAATAATACTTTTGTGAGGGATTAAGAATGACAATAGCACAAATGATAGTTTTTCCAATGCTTGGGCTTGTTTTAAGTTTTAGTGTATGGGTTTTAATAATGATAATAATGGATAATTTAAATAGAAATAAGGAGGACAAATGAAAATTAATTTTGAAATAAAAATACTTGAATGTAAATACGATCAAGTAAATGAAACAATGAAAGAGGCAATGATAAAAGAAATAAACGATAAAGTAGAGAACGATAAAAATTTTTGCATTGCAGATACTCAGCCAAATGATTTTCTTTTCTACACCGCAGTTGTAGCAAGAGATGATTGTGAGTATTACTCAAATGATGTATGGCTCAATCGAAGCTCCCTTTTTGAAAGTATTGAAAGTCAATTAAAAAAAATTGACAAAGGTTTTGAGCCGACTTTTTTCAGATCCGTAGAAAAATGATAGATTTATTAAAAAAAGTCTTTCATATTTCAACGAGGATTAAAAGTTTTGGGTGGGGTGAAGTGTTAGTACCTCTACCAAATAGCGATTTAATAAAAGCTAACACAAAAATCAAAGTGAAAGGAAACAATCATGAAACCAATAAGACTAAACAAAATAAAAAGAGAAGAACTAAAAAAAGTATGGGCAAAAAGGGTTCAACAAGATTTAGAACTCGAAGAGCATAATACTTTAAGAGAAGCACAAAATACTTATCGTCATATAAGAGATTTTACTTGGGATAGTATTATCTCACCGATAGTGGAAAGGGATTTTCCAATGGAGGATATGAAAGTATTAAAAAAATACGAAAGAACTTCTTATCGTGATTTTACTCAAACCGATAGTTGTTTCACATTAAAACCTATGTATTTAGATAATGATGAACAAACTTTTACTTATAATATAAAATCTGATGTTTTTTTTGCATTATACCATGATCAATTAGTGGCTAAAGATGTAAAGCCAACAATAGAACTAGAGTATGAATCAAAAGATCAGAACCCACATTTTTATAATGATGTCGAACTACTAACTACCGCTTGTATGGAAGTTGCAAAAGAAAATGGAACTGAATACGATCTTGCTTTGTTTAATAATGGTGGCAGTCATACTTTTACTAGAAATCTACCAAGTTATACTGATAAGGATTTTGGTAAATTTGTAAAAACTGTTCCAAGTGGCTCTTGTCATTCTCGAACTATGATGGTTGCTAGAGATGATGATTGGTATCAAATGTTAGACTTTGAGAAAGCTAAAAGTGGTTTAACAAATGCTCACCGAGATTTGTTTAAAGTACAAACTCAATTAATGAATGATATGAACTCTATCATTGATCAATCGACTACATTAGATCAAATAGAAGAACATTGGGTTGATGTAAAAGATTGTATTAATTTCGAGAATAAAGAAATTAGTACCGCTTTGTCTATTGTTAGTGAGGATACTAAGGATAGATTGGCTATTGCTATTGCCAATATGAAACCTAAAAACTCAAATGCAGTTGCGTTTGTAGTTAATTCTAATCAAACAGTACAATAACAAAAGAGTTGGGGGGCAAAAGCCCCCTAGCTAGAGAGGAATTTTATGAAGAATGATAGTATTAATCAAGTAAGTGTTTTAGTGCCTAAAGAAATAAAACATATACTAAGTGATATAGAGTACATTGATAAAGATGTAGTTTGGCTAAAATACAAAAAATTTGATCTTAGAATAGAGCAAAACGAAACCACGACTGACAAAAATTTAAATATTAATGTTTACAGACATAAGGATGATGGTGAACATTTTGAAATAGAACAAATTAAAATAAAGGAAGAACAATGGAAGTAGAAGTAATTATACAGTCAGTATTATTGATCTTATTTTTTATAATAGCTTAGATACCAAAAGACTTACATAAAGAGTTTAGACCTATTCTAATATCGTCTAAAAATACTTTATTTAATCGTGGACTATTAAGTAAAGAGTGAGGCATGATCTCATATATGACAATCTTTTCGACTGCAATTTTGATTACTTGACCGCAATCTCTCAAGCCAAGAGCTGCTTGATCGTATTGATCTCTTATTCTAATTTCAGTCATTTCGTCAATATCACCAAGACCTCTACTACTGCCGATTAAATCACTTGTTTGGGGAAATGGTGAGCCAAATATCTTGCGTCTTAGATTAGAGTATTGTTGGGCAGCTTTTAATTGATACTCGTTTATAAATCCCCTGGCGAACATAATACCAATAACCGATTCCGAAAAGCTAGGATCACCAGTTCCAACAAGTAATGCTTTCTTTAATTGCAGCTCATTTGTACCCACATCTCTTGGGGCTATTGGCTTCTTATTTTTCTTTTTACTTTTCTTCGCCATAATATTTTATCTCATAGAGAGGGGCAAAAATTTTAATTTTTACCCTCTCTTATTTATAAGAGGAACATCTTACCATCTTAAATTCTTTATATAATTCAACAAGTTAAAGATGATCACGCATAAACTTTTAATGATCATCTTAACTTTCCGATTTCCTTAACAATTTCAACAAGTTATAACGATTTAAGATGATCATGGACATCTTAAATTTGCCAACTTTTAAGATGTTCAGACCATCTTGCAGCTTAAATCCTGAATGACTATTCATTAAAATCATACTCCGATACCATCCATTTGACATTACCTTGAGCATCCAATTCCTTACTTGATACTTCTATAATTTCACCAGTTCCCCCATCTACCAAGTGTGTTGGTCGAATAGTCATGTTAGGCTTTATCGACTTTGTTTCACTATCCCACATAGGCATATCTTTTATACATAAATACTTACCACCTTTAATGATCTTTTGACCGACTTGCTCACCATCAAATAACATAATCCACCCTTGCGTAAGCAACTGATTAAGGTTTCTTTTGATAGTAGAAGCACCTCCAAGTCTGTATTTATCTGCGAATTTAAGAGCAAATTGGTTCTTATTATAGTATTGCCCTTTAGCTGCCTCCCTAAATAGTAATCCTAGGCACTTATTGACTTGATTAAAGCGATCTAGACCCATTTTATCCGTTATGTTTACCCCACTATCACGATCAAATGCATCACCTCGATCTAACATATGCCCCTCTTGATAGTGTACAGTCATTGGTTTTGGCTCTAAAACTGCTCTTGTTTGGAAAAATAGTCTACGATCTTGCGTATCCTCGCTTGTTTTAGTGATGAAAAGACCCACATCATAAGCCCCCTGGATAGCTGAAGCACCTCTTATAGCTAAAAATGGGTTCTCCATCATCTGATTTCTATTAACTTTGTTAGAATGGTGTATCAAAATGATTGCAGCTTTAGGATTAATCATGTCTCTAAGCACCCAAATACGATCTCTGATAAACTTCATAAGTTCTACATTAGAGTTCTCATCCTCGCCATCAAATATATTAGATAATGGGTCAAAGATTATGACCTGTGGCTTATCATTACCGCAGCTTCTCTCGACCCAATCGATCACATCTTTACTACCTTCATCATTTAATACTTTAGTGAACCGATAAGTAAATTTAGCATTCCTTTTTAACAATGCCTTCTCAGCAGGATTTACTTTGACCGCCTTTAATCTTGCTGACAACTGAGCTTTTGACATCTCAGCCTGTATAACTACGACTTGTTGAGGTATTTCTACATCAAATCTATTTAGCAGCTTGTTTCCTGTCGCAATACAATAAGTTATTTCTTGCATAAGTAAGGACTTTTGAGACTTTGGTGGCCCCGCTATAACCATAAATTCACCTTCACGAAGTAATCCACCAATAATTTCAGGAGGTAATGGTGTATCATCATCTACAATATCAGCCCAATCATCACCTTCAAGTTTATGTTCAGTAGGTTTTGGCTTTGGCGCTCCGTACTTATCGTAATGTCTTTTATAGATACGATCGAAATCTTTTTTAACTCTCTCTTCCTCCCATGGAGGATTAACTTTAGTTTGATTATAACCAAGCACATCATCCCATGCTTCTTTCAATGTCCAATGCCCTTCAAAATGTCTATTCAATGCAAATCCAATAGCCCTACCCATGTTGTCAAATCTTGTTTCACCTGCCTCACCGCCTTCAAATACATCATTGCGATACATATCTTCCATTGCAGCTTTTCTATCTTCTAATTTTTCAGGGGCTACATTTAATCCCGGCATAATGCTCATACTTTCAACACTCTCAATCAATTCTTCTAGTTCGTATTCCATGGCAGATTGATTAGCGATCCTTACTTGAGATGCTTTATTATTTTTTTGATGTACTCCTCCAGGTAAACGAATAGGTTGATGAGCCGATCCGAAACTTGGGTCAGCGCCAATCTTTTTAGCTGCTAATTTTTGTGCTGATGTCAATCTTTGTATATCAACTCCTGTTGCAGGTTCAGTCAGCTTCCAATACAGATGTCTTTTGTAAACATTTGCTTCTGTTTTACCTCCACTATAAATTTCAAGTGTTGGCTGACCTAATTGTTCTATGATGTAATTCTTCGCAGCTTCTATGTCGCCACTATCAATGTCAATAATAAAACATGGATAGTTTATAATGTCGGTTGCTTTCGCTTGATTGCGTTCTGCTACAGTTCCGGGAATGACATACACTCCCATCTTAAAATTTCTTCCCCTCTCGACTAAAGGTTTTACTTGCTCGATCATCAACTTTAAATTAGTCAATGGTATCCAATGTAATTGTTGGAAGCTGTTTGTGCCACCGATCACACCTTTTTCCATAAACATTCTTATCGGTACATAACCTTCGCAATAACCATAAACAGTTTTCAAATAGGTTTCGATAGTCTCTCTATCTATTTTTGTAGCTGGACTAAAATTTGTTCTAAAGTCTTCAATCATGATTTTTTAGGGGGTATTGTGGTATTCGAAGGACTAAAAGTTTGCATCCTCGTGCATCCTAGAGAGCTTTTTTTCATTAATTTCTTCCTTTTCGTGGGATTTTCTTCATTGTCGCTAATTGTAGGTTTTGATTTATAAATTCATCTCGTGCAATTTCTGGCACTTTATGATCTTTAAATGCAGCTATAATCTGATCGACAACTGCTGCGTGTAAGTGTCCTAAGATTTCACAATGAGCAAAAAATTTATCATCACTATGTGTTTCTTTGGCGACATGATCATCAATACATGGTTGAATATATTTTTCCATTCTCTCAAACATTTTTTTTATTGTCGGATCAATGTTGATCAACATTTTTATCTCTGCCTTTTTAGGTATTGGGTTGTCTATTTTGTTTGTCATAATGGTTTCTCCAAATAATAATCAGTTAATAAATGATCTGCTATATGACCGACTATGGTCATTGCTCTTCCGTCAGTTCTTCGCAGCTCTCGTTCTGCTATCTCTCTAAGCCCTGCTGTTGGGTCAGCAAATTTTTGTATCATCTCAGTTAAGTAAGATGAGTACACCGCTACGATCGATCCTTTGTTATTAATGTCCTCTTGGTATTTGTGAAAAATTCTTACTGACATTAATCTTCCATCAGGAAATGGTTTATATTGTGCGTTGACATAGTATTTTCCTGTTTCATGTAAACATTTTCTAGTAATCCCATGTCTTCTCCAAGGTTCTTCATATCTATTCATATCTTTATTAGTATTCCTATAAGTAAAATTATTATTATTAAAAGCTCACAAGCCATAAATGTATGATACCAAATCCATCTTGTTTTGTATGCATTGTCTATTGTTAAATCTGTAGGATCAGGTTCTTGTGCAATATCTGTTTTGGGATTTTGTTTCCAAAGTATGTTAATCATTTTTTTCATTTTGCATTCCCTCCTCTAGCCATCTAATTAAATCTTCTTTCTTAAAATACTTTGTAAGACCGACACTAATATAAGGTACTTTAAATTTACCTTTACGCATTTTTTTTCTAATTGTGTCCTGCTCAAATCCTCTTTGTATTCCTAAACTTGACATGAAGTCTCTGACCTCTGCTATTCCTACATATAATTCTTTTTCTCTAACTCTCATCTTTTACCCCAACATGTATCTCGCCAATCACACCACTTACATTGAAAATAAGTAGGATCATCAAATGCACGAGGTAATAGTTCGCCTCGTTCAGTAGCCATGATGATCTCGAAAGCACGATCAGAATATTGTTGTGCAATCTCTGCGTCATAACCAATAAATTCGTGATGCAGCTCTGCGGTATCTTTGTTGACTGATGTAAACCAACATAAATTATCAGTTAGTTTCATGAATGCCATGTAAAGTTGCACTTGTACATAATAATTAAAATGGCTTTCACGCACTCCCTTTTTCTTAAATGCGTTCCATTTACTATTGTTCATAGACTTTGCTTCCCACAAACATGGAAACCCATGAATGTATTTTTCTATCTCCACTCTATCTTTGACATAATCTTTCAATCCCTTGATAATACCATCACAATGACCAGATACTTTACCTTCTTTGCCTACCGATATTTCAAACTCCCATTGTTTACCTGTCTTAGGATTATAATCTTCGAGCATGATACCTGCTTTCTTCATCCAATTAGACATTAAAGTTTCTGACTCATGACCAAAGTCAAAAATTCTTAATGTCTTTCCCTGGAATTGATAATCTTTTTCTTGCCCCATGTATCCGTACTGTACTTTACGCATACAATCTTGACCGATAGCAGAAGGGCCGAGATACTTCCGAGGTGGAAATGCTGCATTCTCTTTTTCCAAAGCACTATCAATTGCTCCGTTTACTTTTTTATTAAACAGTTCAATAGGTGTTGCTGCAAAATTGGTTCTAAAATCTACCAAGATTTAAATCCTCTTAACCAATTTAACATTGGTCTTATAATAATTGATTGATTACGAATAAGATGACCCATTCGTTCATATGTATAATATCTAGACTTTACTTCTTCTTTCACTTGTCTTTTTAACATTTCGTTTTCTATCTTTAGATTATTGATTTCATTCAATAAATCGTTGTAGTCTTTAGGCGCTTGTGTTTCTATGTTCATGTTTTTTCCTTTCATTGTTAATTAATTTCTTTTAGTGTTTTTATTGCTTCATTTAAATAAAACTGAGCTTTATTTAAATCTTGTTCAGGATTACCTTTGTGAGGTGCTCTCCAAATATATTTAATGGCATTGCCACGACAGTAATTAATATAACCGCTTCGCCCCAATGCTTCTTTAATAGCATCTTTACATTCGATCTCGCCTTGCTTGTAGTGTGGTGGCTCGTTTACCATATCAGTCATATAAAAAATCTTTCTTTAATTGTTCTGTTAGTTCTACTGTATTATCACAAGTTTCTCGTTTACGATTTTCGTATGGGCATTGATTGATCCCACATGGAAATGACAAATGTCTAGGCATAGCTTCCGTTCCATAGCAATTAATTGCACATACTGAGCACTCCCCTGTAATACTTCTGTCCTTGATCATTTTCCTAATTAAATCATTAGTGCGATAAGGTTTATCATTTAATGCAGCTCTCAATAATGGCTTAATACTTTCATCAGTAGTTCTTTCTAATGCAGCATTAATCGTTCCCTGGAATGTAATTAGTGCCTCTTTAAATCTTATATCTAACAATTTAATTTTCTCCTTATAAACTTTTGCTTTTACTGTTGGTGTTATATGCCGACCTCTTGGTTTTGCTTTTGTCACGCAACTTTTCTTCTTTCTAATAAAGCAATATCTTTAATTAATGAACGATTAAACTTCCATTTTATCAAAGCGGTTGCTTTGTATTTTGTTATTGAAAAATCAAACTTATATTTATTATCCAATATCTGATGTTGTTTTATTGTTGGTCTTTCTTTCAGCCATCTTTTTGTTTTTCTTGAAGCATCTCCAACTTCGTGCCTACACATAAAATCATTTGCAACTGCCAATGCATTTATGCGTTCTCCAATATATAATTTTTTTATGTCTTGCCGACCCTCGACTTTTCCTAGGGCTACCCAATTTTCTTTACTAATACGCAGCATCATAGCAAAACAATTAAATCCTGCTGCCATGAAAGTATCTGAAGAACCAAATAAATCTACCCATAGGAAAGGAGATTTTTTAAGAAGGTCAACTTCTTTCATTTCAAAATCAATTACAATTTCTTTGTTCATGTACTGTATTCTTTTTGACTCGAAACTGTATTCACAGAACGGACATGTAAGCGAAGCAAGAGGTACATCCGAAGAACATTCTGGACATTGTTTAAAGGGGGAGTTTAACTTACTCTGTCTAGTATCCCTCTCGGCTAATAGATTTACCTCTTGCTCCAATGTACCATGCATGGAGGAACTGATGCCGAAATCAAGCACGATACAATCTCTTTTGTCTACCTCTGGAAACTTTTCCGGGTCGACCACTCTAAGACCTCGACCGATCATTTGAATCATTGTTGATTTATATGAACTAGGTCTTAGAAGAATAACACAACTTGTAGGCTGACTATCAAAACCTTCGGTAAGAACCATGATACTAATAAGGACTTGGATGTTTCCATAATCATACTCAGAATAAATTTCTTTACGATCTTCCTCTGATGTATCGCCTGTTATTAGGGCTGCGTTTATCCCCTCGTCTAAAAAAGCTGATAGCACACTTTCACCATGTGCAACTGTAGAACAAAATACTATTGTTTTACGATCTCCAGCTTTATCCTTCCAATGTTTGACAACTGATTTATTATGAACTGACTTATTCATAATCTCTTCAACATCTGTCATATTGAAATCATTAAGAGTTTGCTTAACCTCTTTTAATTTTTCGTTTACACCTAAATCAATCTGATAGGTTTTAGGTGGTACTAATAAACCTGTAATAATCAACTCACCAATGTGCACTTGATCAGCACAATTATTCCAAATTCTAGATAAATTTTTACCATCACCACGACTAGGTGTTGCGGTGACTCCGAATATTTTTAAATTAGGATTGTGTTCTTTTGCGTAATCAATAATTTTTAAATAACTATCTGATACTGCATGATGTGCTTCGTCAATAACACATAGATCAATAGGCGGTAGCTCTTGTAAATTTTTCATACGACTCAAAGTTTGAGCCATAGTAAATATAGTTTGCCCTGAATAGTCTTTGTTGTCGCCATTGACAATACTAGTTTCAATGGTTGGATTTAATCTTGAAAATGTACCGAGATTTTGGTTGGTTAATTCATCTCGATGTTGAATAACTAATGTGCGTTCTGCGTTTAACTTGCCAATAATATCTGATGTGACAACAGTTTTACCATAACCAGTTGCAGCTACTAGTAATGTGTTGCCCTTTGTATTTAATGCTTCAATACATTTGGATACTGATTCTTCTTGACGAGGTCTGAGGATCATTTTTCATCATCCTCAAATGTAAAATCAATTTCAATATCTAATTCTGGATCAGATTCAAAATGAATATGGTCTAATTTTATACCTGACTTGCTAAGAAAATCTATAACTTCGTTTTCCGCTTTCTTTTTTATCCTTTTGGATTTCTCTTTTTTGAAATCTATAATTTTTGACATACTCCTCCTTTTCGGTGAGGGCGGAGAAAGAAGGGGTAATCATGAACAAAACCCGTAAAACCCGCCCTCTATTTATTTATTGATTAGCCCAAGATGGTTGACCAAATCCTTCATCTAAAGATGTTGTATTTGATACTGCGCCATTTTGGTTATCATAACTGTTAGTGTTAAATGACTCTGCGTTATCTCCAGGAATCCATGTTTTCCTTTCAGCGATACGCATTGCCTTTACTTCAGACCACTCAAGATTAGGAGATCCATCCTTTGCAAAAGGAGCAATAATATTTTTAATACTATTACTTTCTCCATACCCAGTATCTTTTTCTTTTTTCAAGATAACTGGAATCTCCATGCCATCAAGTGCCTTGAACATTTGATCACCTAAATTAAATTCAGATGCATTGCTATCATCCCAAACAATTCCTTTTGCAGATGATATTACATCAGGTATAAAGCTTTCACTTAATTTAAGGTACTGCATTTGACCTTTATATATTTTTGCATATGCAGCTTGTTTGTCTTGAGCATCTAAAATAGCCATATTCAATTCACTAAATCTATCGTTTCCTTGAAGGCTATTATACTGTTCGAGGGTTGTTGCTTGTTGGATTTCACTTTGTGCAGCATAAAATTTACTGACAAACTTTACTCCATTATGACTTAGAACTGAAAAAACAAAAGGAACTGTCCACATGCCTTTTGGTGACAAATAGATTTGACCATATTTTGTAGGTCTGCCTTCTGATTGTTTCTTTTCTATAGTGTTGGTGTTTACCGCTATTCCTAAAAGAGCTGCCGATCCATCTTCGAGGACTGTATTTTCGCCCCCAGAATTTAAATCAACATTGTTATCATTTAGAAATTGATTATGAGACTCAGTATGTGCGGTAAATGATGCTTTACTGAAGTCTGTTACGAAGTCATTACTCATGTATTACTTCCTTTCGGTTGAGGGGCAACTGGAGTAGGTGCTTTTTTAGTCTGCTCTTCTCCGTTTCCACGCATTTTAGCGAACAAATTTCCCCAATGAGGTTGCTCGTATCCCTCTAATTGTCCAGATCTATCTTTCGCAAGATATCCTTGGGGGTTTGGACTGGTGCAAACAAATGCTTTTACATTTCCGATTACAACACCATTGTCACCAGTCTTAGGTATGTCAGCTAAAGTTATAACTTCATCAACTATTCCTGGTAATTCGTTCTTGATCTTACGACCTTCAGTCTCTATCACCCACGACTTACGACCCATTTCGTCTTCCTCTTGACTTAACTTGCAAGAGAATATGACGGTCTTTGCATGGTTGTGTTGCCAATGACGAAGAGCACCTAATACCCATTGACCCATGTTTCCATACACACGCATCAAATTATTAGTTGTTTCTTCTCGCTTGGCTTTAGCGAATGCTAGTTTTGTAAGATCAGAAATACTATCTATGAAAAACACATCGGCTTCCATAAACATTTTTTTCTCACCCTCAACATCATATCCTGCTTGTTTTCTTTTTTGCATTACATGATCATGATGGGCTTGAGACATAGGACTATCTGGAGATGCAGACTTATCTGGCCCACATGCCAAGACAGTTATATCCTCAAAATCTTCATATGTTTCTATTCTAATAGTCTGTATATGAGATCCTTCTTTTGATCGCATCCATTGGTTTACAGTCATTAGACCGCTTTCAATATCAAGGACTATTGTTTTCATGTTTTGTGGGATTGTTCTAATGGTGTAAGTTTTACCCACACCAAACTGACCAGTTAACAATATCTTTGGCCCTTGTGTTGCCAAATGTTCTGCTCTCTGATCAGGGGTAATTATTGAATAACCATTCATTATTTATCCTCCTTTTCTTTTTTTTGCTTAATGTTAAATGTTGGGGCTTTGGGTTCTACAGTTCTAAAGTGCTCTAAATGTTTTTTAGCAGCTTTGTGTAGTTCTGTATCACCAGCTTTAATTTTAAGCCAATTGCTATCAGTCACATTCAATTTGAAATCTACACCCAATGATGTCAAATCTTTTATGAAATCATAGAATGCAGACTGTGGTATTTTTGCAACAGCATGTGACCAAAAACTTTTACTATCCCACTTTGTTGTAAGTGCACTAGTAGAAGAGATTGTCAGCAAGGGATTTTCGTTTGAATTAAAAGATACTTGACCTTTTGTATTCTTACTTTCTCTTACTGCGTTAGCTTGATCACCATGCTTTGACAAAATTACTTTTTGTAAAACAGATGAATAATGTGTGACTTGATCTTTTTGTGCTTTTAAAATCTCTTGAAGATTTGCAATTTCCGAATCAGTTAAATTCGATGCAGCTTCAGAAGGATTATTAGCATACTGATTTAATATATCAGGTGTTAAGTTATTGATATAGTTCATGTTTTCTCCTTATAAATGCAAGACTGAGAGCTTTGAAACTAGGTGTATGCTCGGAAATAACAAGGCTCTCAGCCTCTAATATTTATGTGATATGACAGCATACAAATCATATTCGAAAAAAATTATATTAATCGTTATATAAGGTCAACAATTTATT
>CEQY01145813.1_pt1 | contig 17915 bp, 19 predicted proteins | sample 361391 | NCBI WGS metagenome assembly CEQY01 (sample SAMEA2621075, study PRJEB7988) | marine metagenome | isolation source: saline water (ENVO:00002010), including | reverse complement strand
GCAGGCTCAGGTGCAGGCTCAGGTGCAGGCTCAGATGCAGGCTCAGGAGCAGACTTATCAGATATAGATTTACTAGATTTTTTCATAGTTGATTCTGTTTCTTCACTGAAAGAAACAGAAGCAGAATCAGCCCAATCTTCTGTACTCATCATAGATTTCTGTAAAATTAATACAATTTTATAATTAAGAGATACATCATCAGTATATATATATATCAATTTTTTTTAATATATATATATATATAATTTATAAAAATTTTAATATAAATTTAAATATATCATGTGATAAATTATATTTATTACATAAATGTTTTAAATATAATTTATCATAGTAATGTATTTCAATTTTTTTAGATTTAATATTATTAATATATAAATGAAAATATCGTTTTGGCTCTAAGCGTAATAATTTATTGCATATATTAATATTTCGAGTATATTGTGCCTGTAATTGTTCATTTAAACTAAATCTGTTTATATCAAATATTTTTTTTTTAGATGATTTTAATTTTTTCATCTCATTTCTATTTTTTACTGCAATATTTAGTCTTAATAAGTTTAACTCGTCCATTTACAATATATAATAATATATGTTTAAACCTGTTTTAAAAATAAAAGTATATCATAGAGCACTTTACAGTCTATTTCATTATACTTTATAACATTATTAATTATTTTATTGTCGGTAGATACAGATATATTTTTTTTATACTCTTCATATGCTATAAACATTGCATCTAATCCATTATCTAAATTACTCCATTTTGTATCAATAAATTTATATTTATTAAGTGAATAAACAATACTTTTTAAACTATAATTAAAACAATCTTTTATAAAAAATTGACTATCTCTGAAAACAACTAATAAATCACACCAATTTAATTCTGGATAAATATTTCTATTTTTTTTATTAAAATTATTATAAAATGTTTTTTCAACTGGACTCCAATGATATATATTATAATCTTTTGTAAAATTATTTGTTAATTTTTTTATTTTATTTATAAATTCTTGATATATTTGTTTTTCTTGATAAAAATTTAATTGTGTAACTGTATAATCTTTATAGAACCATTTATTATTTTTTATCCATCCTAATCCAATCATAAATACAATTGTTTCATTATTTAATTCACTATTAATTGTTTCAAAATCAACAAAAAAAGTTAATTTATTATTATCTTTCCAATTATTTAAATTAATTATTGGATTTTTATAAGTATATATATCATTTGAATTTTGAAATATTATCATATCATCAATAATTTTAGATCTTTTACCTTTAATTCCTAATATACTAGAATTACAATCTTTATTTTTCCAACTATATATATTATTATTGAATGCATTATTTCTATTTTCAATTGAACAATTCCAAATTTGTGTAATTTCGCCAATTTCATTAGATAATTCATATTTAATTTTTGTATGTGTAGTATCTAATGTATTATTCATATTAGGATATAAATATTTATTTGAAGGTGGAAATAATTTCCAACGATAACCATTTTTATTTAAATTTTTTAACCAATCAATTGCATCATGTGATATATATTTATATTGTTTATCAAAATTAATAATATCTATAATTCCTGGTTTATCAAAAGGATCATTACAATAACATTTAATATTTTGTTTATTTATTTGTTTATTTAATTGCCACCCCTTTCCAAGTATATATATTTCATTATGTGTATATCCTTGAATTTTTCCTAATATTTCATTATATAAATATAGTTGTGTTTTAAAAGGTTTAACATTATTATTATTTCGAATAGTTTTTTCATCTATATTAAAATGTAAAATACTATTTTTAATATCAATAATACAATAATGATATTTTGAAATATTTAATAATGGAGCTTTAATTATTTGATTACTTCTAGATAAAGTAAAATTATTAAAAATATCATTTAATATATCTGTTCTAACTATTAAATCAGGTACGCCAAATATTTTTTTTTCATAATCATATAAAACACCCTGATATATTATTTTTGTTCCTTTATTTAACTCTTTCACCGTATTTTGATAATTTATTATATTTCTAGCTTCATATGAATTACATATTTTTATTATATTATTACCAAATCTAGTTTGTAATTTTTTATAAATATTTTTTTCATATTGAATACCTTCATTCAATAAATGATCTAAAAATTTATTTATTTTTTTATTTTTTATAGTTTTATTTTTATTTTTTATTTTTTTTTTTGGTTTTTTATATATTGTTTTTACATTATAAACATTTAAATAATCAAGTAATGGATCATTTAATGCAAAATTTCGTGTTTTACTAATTGGTATCCAATTTTTTGGTATTTGTTTCATTATATAATTATTAAAATTAATAATTATATATTTATATATGTATGTATACTTTATTTATCGAAAAAAATATATAAATAAATTATACTCTACATTATATGTTTATTAAAAAGAATTATATTTATCGAGAACGATTATATTTATAGAAAGAAACAATATTATCATCATCTACTTCAATTGTATTGTCTGATAATACTGATTTAATATCTTCTAGTCTATCTAAAACAACTTGGCCAAATCCAAGCATATTATTATTTTTTTCATAAAGGTTAATATCTAAAATATTTAAATTTGAGAATTTATTAGTTAAATTCTCACTAATTTTACTAACTAAATCATTTTTATTTTTATTTTTATCTAATGAAAATCGAACAAATAAATAATAATTAGAATATTTACATTTAATATTTTGTGCAACTAATTTATCATACTCTACTTTCGCATTAGAAATACTATCAAATTCAACAAAAATATTACCATGTGTATTTTTATTTAGTGTAACTTGATTATCAAAAGTAGTAGTTTCATTAACATCTTGATTTTTTGAAATAAGAATAGTTCGTCCTTCAAACATTTTAGCCATTTTTATAAAATAATATATAATTAAATTTTTAAATAGTTTTTAATTATATAAATGAATAATATTATTAATTACTTAATAAAAAATACAAAATCATTTACATTTTATAATTATATAAAAAATATAAATACGTATAAGAGAGGACAATTTAGTAATATACAATTAACTAATAATAATATTAACGCGTATAATAATAATAATAATAGTATTAGAAATTATATTAAAAATCAAATTACTATTGATGATAATTTTAAAGATTTACCTTTAATTTGTGATAATAAATTTATAAGTTATCAAATAACAGAATATATTATTAATAATATAAAATATAAAAAAACTATTAAAAATAATTTATACAATATAACTATTTATTCTTGTAATAATAATAATAAAGTTAATGAATTAATTAGCGAAATAATTAATATAGTAAATTTTATTATATTAATATTAAAAACTGATAAAATAATAAATCTAACAATTTTTTTAACACCATTAAAAAAAATATATAGTGAAAACTTAAATATTAATAATATTAATTCTGGTTCAACTAATAAATTTAATATTTTTATTTTTAGAAAAGAAGAAATATTAAAAGTTATTATCCATGAATTAATACATTATACAAATTATGATATATCACATAATAGTAATTTAAATGAATTATTAATAAAAAAAATAAATTTATTAGATAATAGTTCATATATCAGTATAAATGAAAGTTATACAGAAGCTGTTACTATTTTAATATTTATGTTTTATTTAACTATTAAAAAATGTAAAAAATTTAATTTAAATTATTATATTAAATTGTTAAAAACCGAAATTAAATGGTCTATATTACAAGCTGCAAAACTATTATTTTATAATTATAAATTTAATAATTTAAATGAAATATATATAAAAAATAATATATATCAAACTACTGATATATTTTCTTATTATATTCTTAAAACTGCATTATTATATAATTATAAAAATTTTTTTAAATTTTTAGAGAATAATACTAATAATTTAAAATTTATTAATAATCAAAATAATTATAATGAATTTAGTGCATTTATATTTACTTGCTTAAATAATAATAAATTTAATAATATTGTAAATAATATTATTAAAAAAATTAAAAATGATAATATATTAATTAAGTCTATGAAAATGTCTTATTATGCCTAAACTTTTTGAGTTGATTTCTTGGCCTTCTTACGAGCTTTTGCTTTTGGCTTTTTATCTTCTACTTCTACCTCTTCTACTTCTTCTACATTATCTTTAACATCCTTTTCTTTTTCTAGCAATGCTGCTTCTTTTACTTTTTTATATAAAGTTGCCATATGAGTTTGGAAAGTTTTAAATTCAAGAGTTTGACCTTTTTCTAAATGAAAAAGATTTTGAACATTTTTATCAGGATGAATAATTCTTTTATCATTCTTATCCTGAAGATTATTATTTTTAATATAATCATATACCATTTTAGTTAATTGAGTTCGTGGAATTAATGCCTCTTCTTCACATCCCCATGGTTGCTTACAAAATTCAAGTGGAACTTTTGCAGGCTTATTAAATCCAGATGGTTCTTTATTTACTTTATTACCTTTATCAGATTTTTTTTTTTTTTTACAATTTTTTAATTCACGTGTATGTGATTTATCTAAATCTTTTTTAATATTTTTTAATACTTTAACACTATCAAGACATGTTTTGATTGCATTATCAATTTCAATACTTAATTGAGTATAATCTTTTACGTCTTTTTCAGTATCAGATACAGTGGTAGTTTGAGTTTGAGTTTCATCTACAGAAGTCATAATATATATCTATTATATAATATTAAATCTTTAAACTATTTTAGAGCTATTAATTATTTTAAAGAGTATTTAATAGTATTAATATATGAATAATAAAATATTATCAAAAGAAGAATTATTATTAAAATCTTTATCAGATTATTTTTATAATAATAATAAATTTAATAAAATTATTGATATAATTACTGGTAATTCTGAAATATCATTAAGAACAATTGATTGGTTTGTTACAAATTATTCACAAAAATATAATATAATATGCAATATAAATAATAAAAATATAAATATTTATAATTCATATAAAAATCAATTAAGAGCATTTAATAAAAGATTTTTTGATCCTTTTTGTCGTATTAATAAAAATAATATGATAAAAAGAATAATATTTAAATATAATGATGAACAATATATTGAAACAACAATTGGACAAATAAATTTTTTTAAATGGGCACTAGAATATAATATAATTAGTTATATTGAAAATAATTATATTAACATTTATAATGATTTAAATAATAAAAATTTAAATAGTAAAATTTTAAATAATAATTATAATTTTAAAGTTATATTAACTTGAATTAGATGTAGCTTCATTATCATATTCTTCATTTATATTATCTAATGTAGAAAAATTAATTGTTGTCATATCATTATCATCATTTTGATATGATGATATAGTAATTGAACTAGTTTTATTATTATTTATTTTTGATTCAGTATTATTATTAGAAGATATTAATACTTTTTCTGTCTGTACATTATTTAGATTTTTTGTTTGACAAATAGTATTTATACTTGTATCTATATTTGAATCTAAAATAGTATTATTACATTGATTATCACTATCAGGAATAAAATTAATTTGTTTTTGATTATTATATGTTTTTTTAATTCCTATTGGACGAATATAAATACCAAAACTATCATTATTAATCCATATTGCATTAATATTTAATAAAAATTTTAAATAACATTTTTCATTTAATTCTTTTATAGTAATTTTTTCATTATTACAACTTATATTTATATTATGACTATCAATATTACTCTTTAATATTTTTAATTTAATATATTTAACATCATTATTATTTCTAATAATTGATTTATATTTAATTTTTTTTGTATTAAAAAATTTTTCTTTATTAGAATTCATTAATTCTTTAAAATAATCATCTAAATGTGTAAATAACTTTACTACTCTATCTGTTTTTTCAGAATTTTTACATTCTAAATTTATTTTAATTTGATAATATTCTTTATAATCTTCTATTTGATTATTATGTACTAATTCTGGTAATTGTATGATAAAATTATCAGTTAAATAATTTAAATATAAATTTTTTCTATTTTGTGAAATATCTTTTATATTAGAAATATTAATTTTATTAAAATCAATATTATTTATTAATAAAGGAATTGACATATATAAGTATAATTTATAAATAATTTTCTATATATTTACATAAAATAAACTAATTTAATCAGATGATTTTTTACGGGAACGACGTTTTGGTTTAATTTCAGGCAATTCATCTTCGTCATTATCTTCATCACTATCATTACTTTCTTCATTATCATCTGCTACTTCAGTAGATTCATTAACTGCTTCAGTAGATTCATCAACTGGTGAATCATCAGATGGTTCTGGTTCAAGATGCGGAACTTCATCTACTTCTTCATCAAGAAACATAACACGACTGGTAGTACCTCCTGATTTAGCACGATCTTTAATAGCAATTTGCTGAAGAATTAGTTTTGCACCATAAAGACATTTTTGAGTACCTTTCTTTTTATTCGCCCATCCTTGGATACGAACAACTGGTTTAATTGTAACTCCCATATATTTAATATATTCTGAACGAAGTGTATCAATATCAGGAATAGTTGTAGTATCTACTTCAACTAATTTCTTAGCATCTGTTTTCTTATAAATTTTAAATGATGGACCAATACCATCACCTTCACGTTTCCAATAATATTTAATTTTAATTTTTAGTGGTAGTTCATCTTCTGGAGGTGCTTCATCATCATCTTCATCTCGATAACCTTTAACTAATGGAGAATATTCCATTTTCTTTACACGAGCTTTACCAAACATTTTTTCTTTAAATTCATCAGTAGATAACATAGCATCAATAGTTTTCATTACTTCTTTTAGCAGAGTTGCATCTTTCTGACGTTTAACATTTTCTTCTTTATTTTCACGAGTTTTTTCTAAATCTTTTTCAATATTTAATGGAATAGTAAAATAAGTACGTTTATCATCAGTTTCATGGTAATCATCAATACGAGGAATACCACCTTTGCAAATAATACTTTCAGTTAATTGAATATCTTTACGCTCACCCTCAATATTAATCATAAATGTATCTTGATAAGTTCCATCAGTTTTAAGTTCACTAAATTCTAGATTATCTGGAGTAAGAGTCTTGTAAGAGATGATATCCGGCATTATTAACGTATATTAGCTGATAGATTTTAATGTATTAATAATATCTGTCAAAAATGTAAATATTTCAAATATCAATTTTTTTAATATATAAATATTAAATATTATATATTTATATAAGTAATAGCTATTATGAATATAACAAATGAAATATTAGAAGAATGGAATGTTAATAGATTAAAAAATCCAATTACAAAAAGAAATATTAAATTAAATGGACCTACATATATAAAATTTTTAAAAAAATATGAAGCAAAAAATAAAACTACAAATATTATATCATACAAATATACAAAAAATGATTTAAAATTAATTATTAATATGCAAAAAATAATTAGAAATAATTATTTAACTAAAATATCTGGACCAGGATATACTAATCCTTTAGTATGTAATAATGATAAAGATATTATTAGTTTAGAATCTATTTGGATAGAAAATAATAATAAAAAAACATTAAATATGGAATTTGATAAATATTTTTTATTTACATATAAAATTAATAATATAATTTATGGATTAAATATTAGGTCATTAGAAGATTTATTTAAAAATAAAATTTATAAAGAACCATTTACAAATTTAAAATTTAATAATTTAATTATTGAAAAAATTAATAAAAAAATTAATTTTATAAATAAAATTAAAGAAAAACCCAAAAAAGAAAAATATAATTATTTACAAATAATAAATTCAAAAATAATAAATATAATAAAAATGATGGAAGCAAATGATATATATTTAAATATTGAATGGTTAAAAAAATTTAATAAAAATACATGTTTTAAATTATATCATGAATTACAATATATTATAAATTACTATAAAAATAATTATAATGATATGTATAATATGATAATTACTAAAAATTATTTTACTTATAATAATAATAATTTAAAAGATTTACATTATATGCAATTTAAAAATTTAGTATTTGAAATTATATATTCTATTTTAAATAATAGTTATAATACAAATGTTAGTAAAATGGCATCATATTTAATATTATCAGTATTATGTTATGTATCACCTGATATTAAAAATGCTTATCCAGATATACAATTTTATTAAAAATATTGATTTATAATTAATTTAAAAAAATAATATATATTATATAGTAAAAAATGATAATATTAGAAGAACATTTATTAAAATGGGAAGCAAATAAACTATTAAATCCTATAACTAATAGAAAAATTAAATTAAATGGTCCAACATATAAAAAATATTATACTGAATATAATAAATTATTACAACAAAAAAATAATAATAAATTTATAGATTCATATGAAAAATATAGAAAAGAAAAAATAGATCCATTATTACATATACCATTACCTATTAATGAAAAATATTCAGATAAAAATTTATTTAAATTTGAATATAAATGGAATCCTTATACTGGTGAAAGATTAAATATTATTGAAGAACATGGACCATTATATTTTGATCCAGATACATTAATTCATTATTTTTATGTAAATCGTTTAAATAATTTATGGAATTATACAAATGATAATTTTAATGGTTATTATGGAGATGCATTAGGAAAAGGTCCTAATTTTTATATAGTTGGTAGAGGTGATTTTCGTAATTGGTATTTATTTAGATTACCTATACCTGATTGTTATTTATATAAAGATCATAATTTACAAAGTGTTACAATGGGACCAATATTAACAGATAAAGAAATTAAAGAAATTTATACTAAGGCAAAACGATATGGTAATAATTATTTTACTAATTATAAAAAAAAAAGACCAAATTTAATTAAGTTAAAACAATATTATGAAAAAGCTATTAATGGTAATCCTGATAATTATGATATTGAAGTATTAAATGATGAACATGTTAAAAATATAATTTATAAAACAAATATACAAAATGTATATTTATTATCTAAAATGTAAATTTATAAATAAATAATATTTTAATATTTAAAATATTATACTAGATAACTTGATTATTAATTATAGTATTTATATGACATGAATAAATATAATTATAATTATATAATTTATATTTATATAAAATATGTTCAGATGATATTAATAAACTATATCTATTTACTAAATTATATTTATTTAATAAATAATTTTCTAATGTTTTTTTATAATATAATTTATTCTCATCTAATCCAATATCTTTTAAAAATTGTTTATTAAAGTGTAATTTATTGGTTTTCATTTTATTATAATATTATTTTTAAATATTTAAAAATAATATTTTTATTTATCAATTTTTTTTTTTAAGGTATAAATGAATTAATTGTATCTCTTGATATAATATCTTTTAGTAAATTATTTTCTGTAAAAATTAATTTATAATTATCTTTATCTATATCAACATTAATTAATTCACTATTCATTATCATTTCATTATCCATCATCAAATCAAATGCACATGTACCACCATTAAATGTTCTACCACACATAATTCTAGAAGATACACTATTTACACTATCTACTTCATTATAAATAGCTGCCTGTAATAATATATCTACTGTTTTTTCAAATGATGCTTTTGATAATGGGTCATTATCTAATTTAACTAAACCATGTCTATCTATTGATATTAATATACCAGAATGAGTAATTAAATCTACTAGAAGAGATAAGTGATGATAATTTACATCATTGCCACTAGAAATAAAGACTGTAGTTAGTTCCTTTAGTAAACAATTTCTTGCAGCTTCAACTCCAAACATATTATAAATTGTATATATATTATTGCAATATGTTCTATTTAAGTCAATCCCTTTAATTTGTCCAATATCTATCATATTTATACCATCTGTATTTAACATATGTTCTGATTCTTTTAATATAGAACCATCTCCTTTAAATTTAATAATTTGACGTTCAACTGGATTATATACATTTGTAATATTATTAATACCTTTTATAATATAATTATTTAATATAATATTCTTAAAATTTTCTAAATATTCAAAATTATATACTCTCATATTAAAACGAATATGAATAATTAAATTATCGCTATTATCATTATTTGACATTATACCACAATTAAGTATATTTGAAATAGTATCTTTAAAATTTCTTTTAATTAATTTTATATTAATAAAATTTTTTTTCCAAAAAGATATAAAAGATGTTTTAATATCAAATAATGTTAAAGAATTTTGAATTAATTTTGTTTTATCGAAATCAAATTTCATAATAAATGGTAAATTATCATAATTATTATTATTATTAGTTATATTTAAATTATATATATTACTAACCTTATCTTGCTTTACTGCTGTATCAGTTGTATCAAATATAACTGAATAATTAGTTATTAATTTAGATAATGTAATATGTTCAATATATGATTTAGTTAATAATGCAGATTTATAATCACTATCTTCTAAGTATATTTCCATAGTAGGTGTTTTATTATTTTTTGTAATACTAATAATTTCTCTTAATCGAGGTACGCCTTGCATACCAACTACACCAGAACCAGTTGAGTGAAAAGTATTTAATGTCATTTGCGTAGAAGGTTCTCCAATATGCTGAGCTCCTAAACTACCAACCATTTCACCTGGTTCAACTAAACCTTTATTAAATTCATCAATTATTTGATTAACTAATATATCAAAATTATATTTTGTTAATTTATAATCATAAATTATTTTTTTTGGCGAAATATATTCATATAAAAATAATTTAAATATTAATTTAGAATCACTTTCATCTTTTAATTTTAATTCTGTATTATATAAATTTAATATTTGAGTTACTTTATTTAATAAAATGTGATCAATTTTTTCATATATATATAATGGATTAATATTTTCTTTATTATCATTAGTACTCTTAAAATTTAATATATCTTGTATTAAGCGTTTAAAATTTACTGGCGAAGCATAATTATCTATTAATGTAATATAATTCTGAATATGAAATTGTTGTACTTTACGTAGTAAATCACGATTATATATAATTAATTTTGTATATTTATCATTATATTTTGATAGATTTTTTATTTTAAACTTATTTTCTAATTCTTTAATTTGAGTAGAAGTAAAACAATAATCTGTTTTAATCATTACGTCTGATTTTTCTATTAAACTTAAATATTGCATAGTTTGTTTTATTTGATCGATACCATTATCACCATAACTAAATTGAATAATTTTATTAGAACTATTACGAACTGTTCTATCATATTTTATTGATATATCCTCTTCTGCTTTTTCTATTTTTCTTGCCATATAACCTGTGTCTCTAGTTTTAACAGCAGTATCTATAATACCAATCTTTGCCCCTTGATGGTGGAAATAAAATCCAAAAGGATCTAATCCATCATAATATGATTGAATAATATATCCTCGAGACTCTGCACGATCATCATTTTGGAAAAAATGTGGTAATGCACGACCATTTACAGTTTTTGCAGCTCTTTCAAATTCAATAATTTCTTGTCCTAATGAACCACACATTTGCATAATATTAATTCCTTTACCTTTAGAACCAGATTTTGCCATAACATAAAAATTATTTGTATTATCTAACTCATTCATAACTAATTTTTCAATTACTCCTTTATGAGATGATAAATTATTTCTAACAGTATCTTCAAATGTATCGGCATCTATTAATTCTGGATTATTTTCTATTTCAGTTATTAAGTGACATATTTCCATTTTTTTTTTTTCTATTTCTTTAATTATCTCCATTTTTAATATGTTTGGAATTGTAATATCTTTTAAACTAACAGAAAAACCATTTTGTAATAACCAATTACTAATTAATCTTTGAACATTAAAAATATATGTAGATGTTTTATCAGCACCATATTTATGCCAAATATTACCTACTATTAATTGATTAATTCTTTTATCAATTAATTTTGAAGACTGTAAAATATTGCCATTTATAATCTTAATACCTCCTTTATTTATATTTATACCATTTGGTATTAAATTAGAGTATAATTGTTTGCCACTATAATCTTTCTTTTCAATATTATTTATACTAATATCATCACAATAAGTTAATAAATTCATATATTGCCTCCAATTAACTGTAATATTATCTGTTATAATATATGTTGCTAGTACAGAATCTTGAACAAATGTAATTATAGGCTTACTATTACCTGGTGAAAATATTTGATTATTTAAATTTGCTATTTTTTCTAATTCATTATGTGTTTCAATACTCTGAGGTACATGAATATTCATTTCATCTCCATCAAAATCAGCATTATATGGCGGTGTTGCACTTACATTTACTCTAAATGTATATAAATTTGGATCATTTATAATCATTACTTTATGTGCCATCATACTTAATTTATGTAATGACGGTTGTCTGTTAAATAATACAAAATCTCCATTAATTAAATGACGATGTACCTCATCACCTATTTCTAAATTTATATATTTTGAATAACGTAAATCAATTGTATTATTTTTATATACTGATTTTTTTTTTTTAACATAATTTGCTCCTGGATATTTTTTACGCCCATTATTTACTAAAGATTGTAAATAATCTTTATTTTTATTAGTAACAATAATAGGAAAAGTTAAATTCATTGCTATTTTTAAGGGTACGCCTACTTCATTAATTTGAATATTTGGGTCTGATGTAATAACAGTTCGAGCAGAAAAATCTACTCGCTTACCCATTAAATTACCTCTAATTCTTCCAGTTTTACCTTTTAATCTTTCACTAATTGATTTAGTTGGCCTACCACCAATTTTTAATTCATTTGTTGGTAATGTTAATGATTCATTATCAAATACAACATGAACTAAATATGATAATAGTTGTGTCAATGATGTATTATATTTATTTCCTGCAATAGTATTTATTTTATCTTTATTTTGAATAATTTTATTATTAGTTTTTACTATTTCTATAAAATTATGTACTAATGAATCTTCAAATGTAGTTAATGCAATATGAGCAGAATTTAATGAAGGTCTAATAGTAACAGGTGGTATTGGTAAATTTATAATTAACATATCCTCAGGTCTATATAATTGTGGGTCAAATCCTAAATTAATCCAATCTATATCAGATATATTTTTAAATATATTATAAATATCAGTCGCATTTAATACTTCTTTTATTTTTTTTTTTGGTAATTCATCATCTATTTTAATATTTGATATATTATATTCCGCAATAATATTTATAATACTATTTTTTATATCTATTTTAATATTTGGAACTTGAACACCTACATCAGTTATTTGTACCATAGAACAATGTTTTTTAATTTCTAAAAATCTTTTTTTTTTTTTAAAATTTAAAATATATGAAAATTTTTGATCTTCTAAATTAATTAATAATTTAGAACTTTTTAAACAAATACAACTTAATATATTTTTTATATTATTTAACAAACCAAAATGAAATACTGGTTCATTTAATACTGTATGTCCAAAATGTCCTGGGCATTGATTTGCATTTAAGCCACAAAATGCACATTCTAAATTTCCATCAGTAACACCTAATCTAGTATCTACTAAACCATTACGTTTTGGCTCACCGCTTTCATATGTCTCTGGTATTGTAATGCCACCTTTTTCTGTTATAGATGAATTATCAATAATATTATTATTAGAAAATATAGTAAATTGTATTTTACTAATATAATTTATTTCATCATTATTAACCATATTACTTTAATATATATATATTAACATAATTTTAAGTATTATTAATATTCATTTTTTTATATATATTTAAATATATAAATATAGATATATTTAAATGGAGCATAAATTAAATAATATTTGGAACTTATGGTTTCATAATAAAAAAAATAATTGGAAAAAAGAAGGTTATAGTAAATTATTACAATTTACTTATTTAGAAGAAATATTATATTTACTAAATAATTTTAATAAATTAGGTGGATTAAATAATAATCATTTTATTCTAATGAGAGATAATATATTACCTATATGGGAAGATGAACTCAATAAATATGGAGGTTGTATTTCTATTAAAATAGAAATTAATAAAAGTAAAGAATTATTAAATAAATTAATTATATATATTGTATCTGAATATTTTAATAATAGTTTATTAATTAATGGAGTATCTATATGTATAAAAAATCCAAATTATTGTATTATTCAAGTATGGTTAAAAAAAGAAAATAAAGTATTAATAAATAACATTGGCAAAATAATCGATATTAATTATTTATATAAAAATTATAATTTATAATTTTTATTCTGAATCTGAATCTGAATCTGATTCATTAAACTCATTTATATTTGTTGTTATTGATGACAAACATAAATGAACAGATCCTAATTGTGCAACATCATATTTAATAACTATTGGATAATCATTTTTCATATATAATTCAACATTATTACATAAATTTGTACATTTTGTAAATAATATTAAATTTTTTAAATCATACATTCCTTGAATTATTTCATCATCATCTTTACTTACTATAGATAAGCCATTAGTAGTTTCTCCACATATTACTTCATTTGAAGCAATATCACCAGTTGCAGTAAATATTAATTTTTTTTGATAACTTTTTATTTCAACTGTATCAGATATAATATTTAAATCTTTACAAATTTTATGAAATTCATGTGTAGACATTGTTATAATTGTTGTAAAATCTGTAGGTGGTATTGAATATATTGTTTTATCTAAATCCATTAAGTTTAATTTATATGTAGATATATAATTTTTATCAGAATTTTCTATTTTTATACCAAGTTTATTAATATCACTATTTTCTAAAAATAATGTTAAAATATCACTATTATTTATAGTTTTAATTAATTTAAATAAATATGTCATATTAACACCAATATTTATTTGTTCATTTTTACATGTAAATTCATCAAAATTTTTTGCCTCTAATTTTAAATGTACTAAAATAGAACTAGAGTTATTTAATGCAATTATACTTAAACCTCCCTCTTGAGTTTTTGTAGGTTTAGTAAATTCTATATTAACATCTGTTAAAAATTCTTTTAATGCTTCTATTAAAATTTTAAATGGATTTGCTTGTATTGTTTTTAATTCAAGGATTAACATATTTAGATATATTTTTAATTATTCTTAATACTTTAAATATAATATAATATATTATATTATATTATATATATATATATAATAATGCGCAAATATGCTATGATTAATCCAGTACCTCAAGGAACTATTAAAACAGTTGTTAAAGCAGAGGATAGTATTACTGCAGCAAATAAATTATATGCAAAAATGTCATCTCATTTCGCAGGTAATTTAGAAAATTTCCAATTTACTATACAAGAATTTGAAAATAAAAAAGACTTAGGTAAAGGAAAAATTAGTGATTATTCTCATTATAGTGTATCTGAATTAAGAGGCAGTAAAAATACAAATGCTGTTAAAGTTAATTTAGAACCAATTAAAGTAAATAAAAAGGATGTTATAGATATACAAAAAAATTTCAAGAATGTTGTAAATGAAATAAAAAAATCAACTAAAAATAAAATGAAAGGTGGTAGTCAATATGATGATATTTATGATGATGATGCAGATTTATTTGATGATGAAGATAGTGATGAAGAATGGTTATATGATATACATAGACATGCTAATTTTAGAAAACAACATCCAATATCTAATTTCTTTTATTATCCATGGTCTTATAGACGTGTAATTACAAGTAATTATATTAATGTACCTACATTTAAATTAAATATACAGCCATATATTAGATTAATGCCTCCTTTCGCTTTTGTTGTACCTTAAATTTAATTAGTAGATTTTCTATTAAATGTTCTTTTAAGATTTACTCTTTCAGTAGTTGGTCTATTGTCTAATATATGTTTAGTCATATTAGTAGCTTGTACTGGATCTTGAGTTAATTCTGCAAGTGATTCTTGAAGATAATTTTTATTTAATCCAGACTTTGATTTTGTTTTATTAACTCGTAATTTACCATCAGAGATATCAATTACATTTTCTTCTAATTTATCCATACAACCTAAAATATACTCTTCTAATTGTTTTTTATCATTTTTTATTTCTTTTAATTCATTATTTTTTGTTCGAATAATATCATCTAATTTAACCCATTCACAAACTAATGTTTTAAATTGTTCTATCTCTTCTGAAGTTTCCATATTATATTAATATATTATTATATAATAATATAATAATATTTTTTTAAATAATTACATACATTTAATACCAGTATCATCAGCTTCTGTAGTTGGTATTTGCCAAGGACATGGTATATCCTTTGCTATAAAAGGATTTTGTCTAAGTTGAAAATTTTTTATAGTTTTTTTTTTTAGTTGATGAGTATCATGCTGTAATTGAGATTCTAAATTATAGTCTAAACCACCACTTATATCAACCATACCATCGTTCCATTTATGATCTCCATTAGGTAATAATGATTCTACATTATATTTATTATCTTGAGATTTATTTTTATTAATAATAGCATTCATTTGTTCTCCATTAGGAAATGCAGACTGATAATCTATAGTATTAGAATCATCATATCCTAAAATATCATCTTGAATACTAGGCATGGATAAATCTTGATTAGCAAGTTCTGCCATTCCTACCTTCTGATTATGAACAGTAGATTCTTGTGATACATTATTATTTGTATTATTATCAATAACAACTTCTCCATCATTAGGAATACATGATGATGATGTAGTAGTTATTAAAGAAATAAATAATACTAATATTATTGTAAATGCAATCATATCCATATTTTGAGGAAACATAAAGTATATAAATATATTAGATTTTTTTTATTTAACATCTTTTATTAAAATTAAATTTAATATTAATCCATATTTATTATTATTTATCCATAAATAATTACATTTTATTTGACATTCATATATTTTTTTTGATTCAATATCAAAAATACTTTTTTCATTATTATTTATATCTAAATATTTAGTTATGAAAGTATTTTTACTTTTTTTTATTGTTAATCTTAATAAATCTAAATTATTATTTTTATAATTATTATTTTTAATATTAGAATAAAAATTATAATTTGTTAAATCTATTAATTCTTCTTCATCTGTTAATATATTTTTTAATGATGAAATAATATTTTCTAAATCTTTATATTTATTAATTTCTGATATATTTATTTCTGAATCTTTATTATTATTAATTTCTATAGAAATATTATATTTATTATATAATTTTGTTATAGAAAAAGGTACATATACTTTTAAAAAATTTAAATTAGTATTAGACTCTAATTTATACAAATTTTTATTTATTTTTTTTAACTTATACATATATATATTATGATAAATAATTTTATAAATGATTTTATTAATAATTCCGTTGATTTATTAAATAATAAGGAAAATAAAAAAACTATAAATAAATGTATAATTAAACCTTTAACAGATAATATTGTTGATAAAATTTTACCATATATTTTATTATTATTATTTATTTTTATTTTATTATTAATATTTATTATAATTATTCTATATTTAATAATAAAAAATATATAATATATAATATATATATATATGACACCAGATAGATATATACTGATAATTATATTATCATTTATTTATTGTAACTGTAGTAAAAATTTATTTAATAATAATGAGTTATTTCTTTTTTTTAGTATTTTTATTATTATTGGTATATCATATTTTATTAATTTATTTTTTGATTCAGAGTATATAACATCATCTAAATTACATAATATTAATAGTTCAAATAATAATGCAACGAATGGAACTAATAATGCAATGAATGGAACTAATA